>UEXN01002599.1_pt1 | contig 12566 bp, 8 predicted proteins | sample 1796711 | NCBI WGS metagenome assembly UEXN01 (sample SAMEA4772470, study PRJEB27181) | metagenome | reverse complement strand
CAACCCGTACCTATCAGAAGACGGTATGTACGAGGCTAACCTACTTTCAATGCCTGAACACCAACGTCGTCAACTTCTAGACGGTGACTGGAGCATCTCTGAAGGTTCAGCCTTCTCTGAGTTCAGTACATTGAAGCACGTAGTTGAGCCGTACGATATCCCAAACAGTTGGCCTAAGTTCAGGGCGTGTGACTACGGTTACGGTTCAATGACAGCAGTTCTCTGGTTTGCTGTAACACCTGCTGAGCAGATCGTTATCTACCGGGAGCTCTACTGCAGCAAGGTCACAGCGGTAGACTTGGCTGAGATGATTCTCGAAGCTGAAGCTGGTGAGAAGATACGCTACGGTGTGCTCGATAGCTCTCTCTGGCACAACAGAGGTGACACAGGTCCTTCTCTAGCTGAACAGATGATTATGAAGGGTTGTCGCTGGAGACCATCTGATCGTTCCAAAGGTTCTCGTATCGCAGGTAAGAACGAAATACACCGTAGACTACAGGTAGACGAGTTTACAGAAGAACCAAGACTAGTATTCTTTAACAACTGTCGTAACATCATCTCCGAACTTCCATCTCTTCCTCTTGATAAGAATAATCCAGAAGATGTAGATACAAAGAGCCCTATTGACCACGGTTACGATGCTCTGAGGTACGGCCTAATGACAAGACCTCGCAGTAGTCTCTTTGACTACGACCCTAACGCACAAAGATCAGGCTTCCAGGCCTCCGACTCCGTCTTCGGTTATTAAGACTCACAAGGAAAAGACATGGATAACTTCGAAACAGACGCCACTGAGATTGAACACAACATGGAAGAGTCTGATTCTTCTTTTGTGAAGGATATTAAAGAGGGTGACTATACTGATGAGCCTGTAGGCGCTGTTGTTTCTTTCGTGGAAGAGAGGTTCAGCAAGGCTGAGACAGCCCGTTACACCGATGAACAACGTTGGGTACGTTCTTACCGTAACTACCGTGGCCTCTACGGCCCAGATGTACAGTTTACATCGACTGAAAAGTCCCGTATCTTCGTTAAAGTCACCAAAACTAAGGTTCTTGCAGCCTATGGTCAGCTTGTAGAGGTACTTTTCGGTAATAATAAGTTCCCAATCTCCGTAGACCCAACTTCTTTACCTGAAGGTATCGTAGAATCAGCTCATTTTGAGTCAAATGACGATATGAAGAAGGCTAAAGGGCCACAGTTGTCACCAGAAGACACCAAACTACGCCCAGGGGAGACAGTTGTAGACCTTAAAGAGCGTCTTGGTGCTATGAAGGCTAAACTAGAGCCGGTTATGGACACGTTGAAGGAAGGTCCTGGTACAACAGCGACTGAAATTACTGTATACCCAGCTATGGTAGCTGCTAAGAAGATGGAAAAGAAGATCCATGACCAGTTGGAGGAGTCTAATGCCTCTAAGAAGCTCCGTACAGCAGCCTTTGAGTGTGCTCTGTTCGGTACTGGCATCATGAAAGGTCCTTTTGCAGTAGATAAAGAATATCCACACTGGGATGATGATGGTAACTACAAACCCCGTATCAAAACAATGCCTTCGTGTGACTCTGTATCTATCTGGAACTTCTACCCAGACCCCGATGCTAACAGTATGGATGAAGCTGAGTACGCTGTAGAGCGTCACAAGATGTCTCGTTCACGACTACGTGGCCTTAAGAAGCGTCCCTTCTTCCGTGACAATGCTATTGATATGGCGTTGGCTAACGGTGCATCCTACACTAAAGAGTGGTGGGAGCAAGTTATGGAGGACGATAGTTCTGAGACAGCTACCGAGCGCTACGAGGTTCTAGAGTTCTGGGGTTACGTGGATCGTGAGATTCTAGAGGACTACCAAGTGGACATCCCACGTGAGCTCCGTAAGGTTGATCAGCTGAATGTAAACGTATGGATTTGTAACGGTCAAGTTCTCCGTTTGGTTATGAACCCATTCAACCCACAGATTATCCCCTACTACGCAGTACCTTACGAGGTAAACCCTTACTCCTTCTTCGGTGTAGGTCTTGCTGAGAACATGGATGACACACAGACGCTTATGAATGGCTTCATGCGTATGGCTGTGGACAACGCAGCCCTGTCAGGTAACCTCCTTATTGAAGTAGACGAGAATAACCTAGCCCCTGGTCAAGACCTTGAGGTATACCCCGGTAAGGTCTTCCGTCGTCAAGGTGGTGCCCCTGGTCAGGCTATCTTTGGTACGTCATTCCCCAACGTGTCTAACGAGAACATGCAGATGTTTGACAAGGCTCGTGTACTTGCCGATGAGTCAACAGGTCTTCCTAGCTTCTCACACGGTCAAACAGGTGTATCAGGTGTTGGTCGTACAGCTAGTGGTATCTCTATGCTCATGTCAGCTGCCAACGGCTCTATCCGTACAGTTATTAAGAACGTAGACGACTACCTGCTTGGACCACTTGGTAAAGCATTCTTCTCCTTCAACATGCAGTTCGACCACGATCCTGAGATCAAGGGTGACCTTGAAGTTAAGGCACGTGGTACCTCGTCGCTTATGGCTAACGAAGTACGTAGCCAACGTCTTATGCAGTTCTTGCAAGTTGTTCAGAACCCAGCCTTGGCTCCTTTCGCTAAGATGGATTACATCATCCGTGAGATTGCTGAGTCAATGGACCTCGACCCTGATAAGGTGGCTAACTCTCTGAGTGATGCAGCTGTACAAGCTGAGATTCTTAAGAAGTTCCAAGAACAAAACCCACCTCCTGCCCCAGCGGCAGCTCCTGGTGAGGCACCTCAGGCACCTACAGGTGGTATGCCTGCTGGTGGTATGGGTACAGGTGCAGCCCCAGTCCCAGGTGAACAAGGCCACTCAGCTAATAACGGATCGGGTAACGGCGCTGGTCTAGAGGCCTCTCTTGCTTCGGGCCTAGGTGGTAATCAGTGACAAGCACTGCTGGTGTAATAACCATACCCTCTAGTCAATTTCAAGTATTTGAAAGATAACAAGACAATGCAAATCAAAAGACTGGTAAACGATAAAGCTCTCTGGGACTCTTTCTGTGAAGAGATCGACGAGCGTATAACGTTTGCACAGAAACAAATAGAACAAAGGGATGAGCCTTTGCACTTACACCGCCTACAAGGTGAGATCAAAGCGTTACGTAGCCTCAAGCAGCTCCGTGATAAAATCAATGGTTCAAAGACGGAGACCTACTAGATGGATAAGATGATGGAAGAAGGTGGTTTGGCCACAGACGGTATGGATGTAGATCCTGTATCAGGTAACGAAATCCCTGTTGGGTCTAACGCCTCTGACGTACGTGATGACGTAGACGTTAAACTGTCTGAGGGTGAGTACGTTGTACCTGCTGATGTAGTTAAGTTCATCGGTGTATCTACTCTTGAGAAGATGGTCAACAAAGCTAAGGATGGTCTCGAAGAGATGGGTGAGAACGGACGTATCGGTGGTGAACCTGTTGCATCCCCTGAGGCTAAGGAAGAGATACTAGAGCACACCCTCTCGTCTGATCTAGAGGAGCTCGATGGTTACGCAGCTGGTGGTCTTGTACCGGGCGCTGACATTAACGGTATTATTGATCGTGTTAAAGGTGCTGCAGCTAAAGACCCATCTATTGTAAACATGTTGAAAGCTAAGGGTATCTTCATTCAAGATGCAGGCCCACAGGCTCAACCAGCTGCTGTACAGGGTATGGCAGAAGGTGGTGTTGTAACGGATGGTACGTACCGGAGCTCCTTTGACCCCCGTGAGTACCAAATGGGTTTCTCCTACACAGGGCTACCTCTTACCAAACAAGAACAGACTAAACAAGAGCAACAGGCAACAGGTGCTACCAGTGGTGTATCGGCCCCTGTGTACCAAACACAAGCTAACACACCTGTACGTATTGATGAACCTGGGGAGGGCCGTGGTCCGGATGAGAACACACCTACCACAGACAACGAGAATGCTGGTAAGGGTTGGATGGGTGGTTTCGACTACGGAGACCCAGATGCACTTGCGGAGGCGACTATGTCTACCATGAGTGAGGATGGTAAATCCTTTGGCTCAAGGGCTGTTGGTTTGGCCGGTCAGGTCTTTGCAGGGCCACTTGGGGCCCTAGGTGTTAGTGTTGCAGGTAAAGCTATGGCAGGTAAGACCTACTCAGAGGCTATGGCTAACTCAGCTGCACTAGCTGCACAGGGTCATACAGCTCAAGCTAATGCTATTGCAGAGGCTGCTAAAAGCTTCGCTAAAGAGAACAATCTAAACACAAATGGACTCTTTACCTCTGGTCTGGCGAATAAGACTGCACAAGCTATTGAAGCTATCTCGCAAAACAGTAAAGCACCTAAGGGTTCTCAGACAACATCTACTTCAACAAGTACAACCACAGCTCCTACATCCACAGGACGTACAGGTCGTACTGCTGCAGATTACCGTGGATTAGCCACTACTGCTGGTGATAGAGTTGCATCCCAGTTAGAGGCCTCTGCTCGTACAGGTAAGTCTATTGCTGAGATGAATGCACCAGGTCCTGAGGGTTACTCAGGTGGTTACGGGGCTGGTACTGAAGGTCAAGCCTCTGGTGGTGCTGCACAAGGTGGTACAGGTAGTGTTGGTGCGAGCGGTAACGATGGTATGGGTAACGGTGTAAGCGGTACAAGTGACGGTGCAGCCGGTGCTGCCACAGGCGGACAAGGTGACCAAGGTCAAGGTTCAGGCTGGGGTGGTATGGCTAAAGGTGGTCTCGTAGCACCTCGTCCCTCCAAGAAGAAGATGGAAAAGAAACCAACTGTTAAGAAAGGTTTGGGCCGCAAATAGGCCCTCACCAACTATCCTATATAATTAACTAAGGCCACTCAGCATAAGCTGACCCCAACATAAAGGAATATACAATGGCTAAAGAAATGGTTAAGGACGTCCACATCAAAGAGTCTATGATGTCCCGTGGAAGCAACTACGCAGCTAAACAAGCTCGTATTGAAAAGGATGAAGCTGAACTAGCAGCCTTGATGGCGTCTCAGAGCGGCGTAGAGGCCCCTGAGGAGGCCAAGGAGGAGGCTGAGGTACCCAAGGCCCCTAAAGAGGTTAAAGAGCCTGTAGCGGACGCTCCTGAGGCTGATGAGCCAGAAGATAAAGATGAAGATGAAGATGGCGTAAAGCTTAGCCGTGAGGAGAAGTCCTTTAAGAAGCGCTATGGTGATCTTCGTCGACATATGGCTGAGAAGGAGAAGGAGTGGAAAGAGAAGCTTGAAGCTGCTGAGTCCGATACCGCTGTACGTCCTCCTAAGTCAGATGAAGACATTGAAGCTTGGGCAAACAAACACCCAGACGTAGCTGCTATTGTGGAGACTATTGCTGAGAAGAAAGCTGCTGAGCGTTTTGCTGAGGCTAACGAACGGTTCAAGGAGCTTGACGAAGCTAAGTACGAAGCTACACGTACTCGTGCTGAGACGGAGATCCGTAAGGCACACTCTGACTTCGATGACCTCCGTGAAGCAGACGAGTTCCATGACTGGGTTGATGAACAACCTAAGTGGGTACGTGATGCTCTCTATGAGAACTCAGACGATGCTGGTAGTGTTATCCGTGTTCTTGACCTTTATAAGGTTGATAATGGTCTTACACCTTCCGCTAAGAAGGCACAGGCCAAGGATGCCGCTAAGACAGTAGCTAAGAAGACCCGTACTGCTATCGAGACAGACGATGCAGCTTCTTACCTCAAAGAGTCAGTTATCTCTAAGATGAGTGACAAAGAGTTTGAGAATCGCTACGATGAAATCCAAGAAGCAATGGCCTCAGGTAAGTTTGTTTATGACATCTCTGGCCGTGCTCGCTAATATCATTATACTCAATTAAAACTTGACACTCAAGAATGAGTATGGTATAACTGTATATGTTTAACGGCCCCTACTTGGATACCCGTAGACATATACAGTAGCCCCTTATGGGGTAGACTACTGAACACTAATAATCTCTAAGACTTACCTGATTAAGTACAGGCCCTGGAGGGACTAGCTGGCAAGCTACCCCGAAAGCACCCTAGAAATCTATCAGCCTCTTATCCCGATTGTTTAGGTTCTCTTAACTGGGACACCACTACGTCCTACTTTATCAAGCCAAACATCTAGAAGGATATATACAATGGCTTTTGCATCAGCAGGTGGTTATACTAACCTCCCAAACGGTAACTTCTCTTCAGTAATCTATTCGAAGAAAGTACAACTTGCTTTCCGCAAGAAATCAATCTGTACCGACATCACCAACTCTGACTACTTCGGTGAGATCGCTTCACAGGGTGATACAGTTAAAATCATCAAAGAACCAGAAATCTCAGTATCATCGTACGCACGTGGTACACAGATTGCTGCACAAGACTTGCAAGACGATGACTTCTCGCTCGTCGTAGACAAAGCTAACTACTTTGCTTTCAAGATTGATGATATCGAAGAAGCTCACAGCCACGTAAACTTCATGGATCTTGCAACCAACCGTGCGGCGTACCGCTTGGCTGACCAGCATGACCAAGAAGTTCTCGGTTACTTGTCAGGTTATGCGCAGTCTGCTCTGCACACAAACGCTGATACAGTTAACACAACTGTGAACGGTACTAAAGCTGACTCAGCTGCAGGTTCTGACGAACTTCTTGCAGTTAACAAGCTCGACGCCAAAGCATTCGGCAACATCACAACTGACCACACAGGTATTACTTCACCTTCGGTTCCAGTTGCTGCTCGTTTGCCTGGTGCCACAGCACTCCCAACCTCATACGTATCACCAGTAATGTTGATCAACCGTATGGGTCGTCTCCTCGACGTACAGAACGTTGACAAAGATGGTCGTTGGGTTGTTATCGACCCAGTTATGATGGAAATCCTTGCTGACGAAGACAGCCGTTTCCTGAATGCTGACTTCGGTGACGATGGTGCTCTCCGTAACGGTCTCGTTATTCCTAAGTGGAACGGTTTCCGTGTATACGTCTCCAACAACCTGCCAAGCGTAGGCACTGGTGCGTCTACAGTAGGTACTGCTTCGCAGGAAACTAACTTCGGTGCTATCGTTGCGGGTCATGACTCTGCAATCGCTACTGCTGAGCAGATCAACAAAACAGAAACATACCGTGACCCTGACAGCTTTGCTGACATCGTACGTGGTATGCACCTCTACGGTCGTAAGATTCTGCGTCCAGAGGCTATTGTTACTGCTAAGTACAACCTTGCATAATAAAACTTAAGGTTGGGCCCTTCGGGGCCCTTCCTTCTTACCGTAGAGAAGAGAAGAATGGCGTATACATACTTAGACATCACTAATGAGGTACTAGCTCGTATTAACGAAGTCGCCTTGACTCAAGGTACATTTCTTAGTTCTCGTGGCTACCAAACACAGTGTAAAAACGCTGTTAACGACGCCATCAACTACATTAACCACAAAGATTATAATTGGCCCTTTAATCACAACACTCACTCAGAAGTGTTGGTGCCAGGTGTCACCCGCTTTAACCTCCCTAATAACACTAAGACAGTAGACTACAATACATTTAGGCTAGAGAAGGATACTTCCCTTGGTTCACCAGGTGGGGGTCTTACTCTTTTAGCGTACAATGAATACGTAGATAGGTTTATTGACCAGGAGGACGATGCTGCCTTCTATGGAGGGGTCCCTTTATACGTTGTACGCACCCCTGATAATAACTACCTTCTTTACCCGTACCCAGATAAAGCCTACACACTGCGGTTTGAGTACTACACCAACCCAACCCCTTTAGTAAAAGCCGACGACGTACCCAGTATACCTGACCTTTATCGTGCAGTTATCGCTGACGGTGCAACAGCTTACGCCTACCAGTACCGAGGGGAGGTAGACCAGTACCAGCTTAATTGGCAGCGATTCCAGGAAGGTATTACCCACATGCGTTCCTTGTTAGCCAACAGGTACCCTTACGTACGTTCAACCGTATTGGTGGGTCAGGGTCTGCCCACAAGCACCACCCGTATTTAAGAAAGACAAGACAACATGGCAGATAGTTCAGGGATTAGTCCTTACATCTTCCCCCTTCGAGGGGGTCTTGTTCTTAACCGTTCTAACTTTGACGTTGAACCAGGTATGGCTGTTGAGTTGCAGAACTTTGAACCAGACACAGGAGGGGGGTACCGTCGTATTGACGGTTATACAAAGTGGGGTGGGAGTAAGGTTCCTTTTACATCATCTGATGCTGAGCCCATTCTTATGTCTGCTTTCTTCCAAGGAGAGGTTGTAGCAGCCCGTGGGGAGGGTGTTTATCGCTCTACTGGAGCTTCGACGATCTTAGTAGGTGGTGGTCTAGGTCAAGCAGATACTACTGTAACTGTAGCATCCTCTGAGGGTTTCTCAGAGACGGGTACCCTTTTTATAGGGTTAGAGCAAATCAACTACACAGGTAAAACTGGTTCTACTTTTACAGGATGTGTACGTGGTGTAAACGGTACAATTGCTGACTCTCACCTAGAAGGGTTTGTTGTTAATCAGACTTGGACAGAGATCGACTCAGGACGCACGGGTGCCAACAGGTATAACCACCGCCGTGTTAACTTCAATGGCAGTGAAATCCTTGTTTTTGTAGATGGCTCGAACAACGCCTCCTACTGGGATGGGGCTAGCTTGACGGATATTACAGGAAGCCTAGCTCCTGCGGACCCCCAACACGTAGCCCTCTTTAAGAATACAGGTTTCTACGCAGGGATGTCCCTTAACCCACAAGAGATTATCTTTACAGCCCCTTTGACCCTAGACGACTTCTCAACAGCTAATGGCGCTGGTAGTTTTGTTGTGGACTCGCCTGTTACAGGTATGATTAACTTCCGTGATACCCTTTACATCTTCTCGACTGATCGTATCTACCGTTTATCTGGTAACTCTCAAGCAGATTTCAGGTTGGACCCTGTTTCAAGAGGTATTGGTTGCCGTAACGGTTGGACTATTAAAGAACTAGGAGGGGATATCGTCTTCCTAGGGCCTGATGGTCTTCGTACGATTGCAGGTACTGAGCGTATCGGTGATGTTGACTTAGGCACTATTTCGCGCCCAGTTCAAAGCCTCTTCCAGAATAGAGTAGAAGTAGACCAGTTTATCTCCTATATTATCCCTAACAAGACTCAGTATCGTATCCTTTTCAATAAAGAAGGGGTACCCCCTAGTGCTACAGACGGTGTTATCTGTAGTCTAGATGAAGATGGGTATGAGTTTGCAACCACCCGTGGTATACGTATGTACAGCTCTGACACAGAGGAGTACCGTGGTGCTTTTTACATAATCCTAGGTGGTTATGACGGGTATATCTATAGGGACCAACAAGGCAATACCTTCGACGGGGAACACATTATCGGTAGGTACCGTAGCCCTGACATCACAGCGGGTGACGCGGGTATCCGTAAGTCATTCCAGCGTGTCATCATAAACTACGCACCTGAGGGTGTTGTTAACTCTGACTTATACATAAGGTATGATTACGAGAGTGGAGCCGCGCCCCGACCAGCCGCTTACCCCTTTGATTCGTCGCAAGTGGTCGCTTTATACGGGTTGGGTGTTTATGGGCTCTCCACTTATGGCGGTCAGTCAAACCCACTTGTTAGACAACCTATAGAAGGTTCAGGTTTTTCTATAGCTTTAAGAGTTGTAGATAATGGGTTATCAACCCCTTACTCTTTAAAGGGTTTCCAATTAGAATTTACTACAGCGGCAAGACGCTAAGGAGAGAAAAAGATGACGGGTTACACTAGACAGAGCAGCTACACCGACGGTGACACTATTCAGGCGTCTGACTCTAACAGTGAGTTTGATCAACTGCTAGCTGTGTTTGACAGTACAGCGGGCCACGCACACGATGGGTCCCCTAATGAAGGTCCTGTAATCAGTCTTATAGGTGATGCTGGTTCGAGTACTCCTCTAAATAAGTTAGCAGTAGACACCGATAATGACCGCTTTAGCTTTTACGTTGATGTAGCATCTGCGTCTACTGAGCAGATTAGGGTTGAGGACGGGGTGGTGTACCCTGCCACAGACAATGATATTGACCTAGGTACCCCCATCTTTATGTTTAAGGATGGTTACTTCCAAGGCACCCTTAATGCCATCATTACTTCTACAGCTGCTATCACAGCACCTGACGGTACAGCAGCAGCTCTTATCACTACAGGTGATGGTGTCTTTACTATCTACTCAGCGGTACTAGATACAGCTGACATCAACGGCGGCACAATCGACGGCACAGTGATCGGCGGGACAACACCTGCTGCGGGTAGCTTTACGACACTGGCGGCAAGCACGAGCATCACGGGTACGCTGGCAACGGCGGCGCAGCCTAACGTGACCTCTGTTGGCACGCTGACATCTCTTGCGGTGTCTGGCGATGTGTCCTTCGACGGTGGCAATGCTACCTTCGGCGACAACGACAAGGCCATCTTTGGTGCTGGCAGTGATTTGCAGATTTATCATGATGGTAGCAATAGCCGTATTGTTGACACTGGTACGGGCGATATGAGCATTGAGGGTGCGAATGTACGCTTTCGCTCAACTAACGGTGATTATTACGCATATTTTACGTCAAACGCAGAGACATCCCTTTACTACAACAACGCAGTAAAACTCGCCACCACCTCCACAGGTATTGACGTAACGGGTCAGCTACAAGCTGACTCAGGACAATTTGACGGAACCGTCAACATTGATGGCACAGTGACGGCTGATGGGCTGGTTGTGGAAAGCACTAGCCCAACAATTTTGAACACTACGGGGACAGACGGCACTACAATCGGCACACTCTATTTCAGCAACACTCAAGGTGGTTCAAGCGGAAATCATGCTGGTATTCGTGGTGTCCGCACGACTTCTGCTGCTGGGGCGATGGAGTTCTACACCAAGGACGGCGGCGGGCAGTTTGAGCGGATGCAGATTGCCTCCAACGGCGACATCAGCTTCTACGAGGACACAGGCACGACACCAAAGTTCTTCTGGGATGCGAGTGCGGAGAGCTTGGGCATTGGGAACTCAGCCCCAGCTACAGGCTTAGACGTTACAACTACTAACTATACTTACAGCGGCACAACCTATGACATTTACGGAATCATAGGCACAACGGGTGGTGGTGTACGTTTAGGTGCAGATAGTACAAATGACGACTCTGTTATAGGTACAACAGGCAACGGTAACATGCAGTTCGTCACCTACGATGGCTCCGCATGGGACAGTAGGATGACCCTAAGCAGCACAGGAAACGTAGGCATTGGGACGAGTTCGCCTAGTACTACTTTTGTCGTAAAGTCACCTAGTGCGGCAGGACAACTTCGTATTGATAGTGACGCTGGGGCAGGGCGTATTCATTCTAACGGGGACTTGCAGTTTTATACAAACTCCACAGATTACAGCATTCAGTTCAAAGCCCCCAACGATGGTTCTGAGCATATGCGCATCGACTCATCGGGTCGGGTAGGTATTGGGACGAGTTCGCCTAGCAACGTTCTGACAGTCGGGGATGATGCGTCTATCACGGTAGGTAAGCAATGGGGCATAGACTTCAAAGACGATGGCTTTGGAAAAGCGCAAGCCTTTATCAATGCCGAAGGTCGTTATACAGGCAACTACAACACTGATCTTGTTTTTGGCACGATAGGCACAAGCGGTGATGCTACCGAACGTATGCGCATCGACTCATCGGGCAACGTAGGCATTGGTGTTGTTCCCACACAAAAGCTGCAAGTGGATGGCGACATTCGCATTGGTGATACTGCGGTTGGCTCTGGTGACAATGAGCAGTATAACATCACAACTGGCGGGCAGCTTCGCATTAAAGCTAACGACGGGGCTTCTGACATTAGCTTCACAGCATTAACGCTTGCTTCAGGTTCCTCTGGAGGCGCTGCTGCTTCAAGCAGTCTTATTGCATTTGAGGTTAACGACTCAGAACGTATGCGCATCGACTCATCGGGCAACCTGCTTGTGGGGAAGACGAGTGTTTCTTCAACGGGCGGGGTAGAGATACAGCCAAATGTTTCGGGGCTTGGGTTTGGTCGAGTGGAGATAGACTCCGCCTACAATGGTACTGCGCTATCATTGCAGTTTAAGTATTTGGGAACAAGTGTTGGTAGCATTGCACAGACAACAACAAGCACATCCTACAACACATCCTCCGACTACCGCCTAAAAGAAGACGTGCAACCCATGACGGGTGCATCTGACCGTGTGCAGTCTCTCAAGCCCTGCAACTTCGCATGGAAAGCTGATGGCACTCGTGTTGATGGTTTCCTTGCTCACGAGGCTCAAGCTGTCGTTCCTGAAGCTGTCACAGGCGAGAAGGACGGCGAGGAGATGCAGGCGATTGACCAAAGCAAGCTTGTCCCGCTTCTCACTGCTGCACTGCAAGAAGCTCTCACCAAAATTGATGCGCTTGAAACCCGAATCACAGCCCTAGAAGGATAAACTCAAATGGCACTCACTTACAACTGGACTATCCCCACATGCGAACACGACATCGCAACAGGTGGAATTACTGTAGCTCACTGGCGGGTATCCGCAGTAGATGGTGACTACACAGCCTCATCATATGGCACTTGTGGCTTCACACCAGACG
>UEXN01001533.1_pt1 | contig 12608 bp, 15 predicted proteins | sample 1796711 | NCBI WGS metagenome assembly UEXN01 (sample SAMEA4772470, study PRJEB27181) | metagenome | reverse complement strand
AAAAGTTTTATCTCATTTTTTAATCTTCGTGTTAAATATAAATATATAAAATGTCGTCGGCGGGAAGTCATTTACATACTGCCAGCGTTTCGAGTAAAACTTTGCGATGCAGTAAAATTGCTAGCGCAGCATCAGTAGCTGTTCAACTACCTGATGCTGGTAATAAAGCAGCTTTAACAGGTGAACTTAGACATGATGCAGGTCACATTTACCTTTGTGTAAAAGGTGGAGCTGCTGGATTAGATGTAGTACATACCACAGCGACTTCCGCTGCTGCTTCTGGTCAGCGAGACATAGTCATAACGGCACCGGCGTCTGCTGATGTACCTGTAGAGGGTGACGTGGTAACTGGAGACCCTGGTCTAGTTCCTTTTTGTACAGTTACTGCATGGGATAGTGCTAGTAATACTGTTACCGTTAGTGCTGACATAACAACGGAAATTGCTATTGGTGCACAACTTATGTTAAGCAAACCGGGAAAATCAATTTGGAAACGAATCGCAACCTCTTAATAATTAATATCTTAATAAATAATATAAATAAAATGTCGAGTCGCGGAAATCTATCAGCTGAAACGATGCTTGTGCAAGCTGATGCTGACGCAACAAATAGTATTAAATGTGAAAAATGGGTGCAAACTGGCGATCTTCCAGATTTTTCGGCGGGTGCAGCAGCGCGAAACACAGGTGAGCTCCAATTCCAAGATTCTGGTAATCCTCAGGGTCAACCATCCCTATGCGTCCAGACTGCTACTCTTCCTGGAACACCTGCATGGGTAAAAACTGCAAATTTTCTTACTTGGCCATAAATTAAAATATAGATAATATATATAAATAAAATGTCTAGTATTGGTGCATCCACTTTTGCTGAAGATTTAACTCTGTCAGACGCTCAAGCTCCTTTGGCAAGTAACACAGCTTCAATTACTTTCAGCGCGAGTAAAACACCCGCAACTGCAACCGCTGCCGGTGAAAAAGGAGAATTTGCTTGGGACAGTAATTATCTGTACTATTGTGAAGCTACAAACACTTGGCTTCGAGCACCTTTAGTAAATATAGGTAGTGGCTAATGCATCCTAAATCACCCTTTCATCATGAAACAAAAGAATTAATGTGTCGTCCCGTCATTGATGATGCGATTTTACACAAAGACGTTCGTTCAATTGAGGATGTAAAAGATCGTCATGATTTTATTAAATTACAACATTCTTTGAAGAAATTAAATGAACAATATTATCATTTGGAAATTGCTTATACATATGCAAAAACAACAAAAGATAAAAATAATGTGTCGAGTATGCAGCACAGAATTAATGTGTTGAGAGCAAGAATACGGGGATACGCTCGTATTATTTTGGAAGAATAAATTCGTTCATATTTTTTCGAAATCGAGAAGGATGGTTCTTTTTAGGATGTAAGTCAATGACAAAACTATTGTATGGTTCGGCGGTTGCGTATTCGTATCCATTGATAAAATCATCGTATTTGATTTCGCCGGACACAGAACCGTAGATATCTTTAATTTCCTGCTCATCCTTAGATTTACCAACCAGGATCATTTGCGTCGCATTGTTGCGAATCGCACGCGGACAACCTCCTCCGGTTGCTTTCAGATTCTGAATCGCAAGGTAAATGCTAACTCCCAAAGCTCCAGCCATTTCTTTATTTTTTTTATCTAGTTTGATCTGTCCCATGTGACGGTGTCTAATGCACAGATTCTGAAACTTACGATCCCGGAAAATTCGAGAGGATTGACAATCATCCATGAACAGATGAATGCAAGGACGATGACCGTATTTGGTCTTTGGACGAATTAAATTACCCATTTCGTCGGAGAATTCGATCATACAATACGGGTCGAGTTCATGAACGGGAATAGTTTCGTTTTGCGTTACTTTTTTGAAGCGATCAAATCGTTCCTGTTTCTTAAGATCATTGACGTATTCGTCGCGTTCCTCATCGATAATGTTGGTAATCTTTGACATTACATCAGGATCGTCGGGATCAAAACAATCTTCGGATTCGATGTCTAAACTTTGGAGCAAGGCAGCGTTGGAAAGTATGGTGGGACTGACTACGAGAATACGGTCAGCCTTATGTTCCGATTTGAGCATGCGCAAATAATTGCAGATAAATGTTGATTTACCTGATCCTCTTTTACCACAGCACAGCATAATGACATGATGAGTAAACATATTTTCAGTTGTTTCAATAGGTACTCGAGAGCTAGGAGGAAGAACTAATTTTAACTTTTTTTCATTTACTTTTTTAACCTTAGGCATGATTGAGTTGCAATATACGCTCTATATTATTATACAATTTATATTATTTATCTTTGTACAATGTACAATGGGTATTTGTTCAGCCAAACAATTTGAAGAACATGTAGATGCTGTGGAAGAAGTTGTCGATGTATCGGAAGATGTCATACAAAAGATGCGTGTTATTATTGACAGTATTGAAGATGTATTTCAGGATAAAGATTTGACTGAGAAGATAAAAAACGAATAATACATTATCGAATGATACATTATATGTTTGCTTTACAATATTATTACGAATTTCCTATGTTATTTCAAGCTTTTAATGATTGGATGCAGGCCAGACGAGACGTTGATGAATCTCGAGACGACATGATTCGGTTGCGTACTGCGTACGAGAGCGCTCGAGTGGATGCGACATGCTCGCTGTGTGAACTTTATAAAAAAGATACTCTTGCGCTACACCAGAATCATATTAGAAATAAAATAGAAGAGTATGTTTTACCTAATTTAAATGATCTGCACAGCGTTCACCAATCATATGTTCTAAAACGACGAATAGAAGAAGAAGCATTAAATACCTACCGTCAGCTTTCTATTCAAACCATACCATTACAGTTGGATTTCATAGAGGAAGAACCACCATAGAAGGTATGAAAAAATAAAAACAAATTAAAAATTAAAATCTTAAATACTAGTCTTGTCAATCGTAGTCATTAAAAGTTGGGGTATTCTGTTAAAATCTTCGATTTCCGTAGCATTTTGCGTACAATTCGTCCAAAGCCTGCTGTCTTCTAGACTTTTGCGGAGGTGGAGGAGGAGCTTGTACTGGCGGCTTGTGAATCTCTTGTGGAGGAGGCGGAGGAGGAGATCGAGAGCGTTCATAACTGCGGCGTCTTCGTCGTTTCGGAGAGTAACGTCTCCTACGGCGTACAATAATTTCTTCGTCCGAACTCGATTCGCTCTCCTCTATGTAGCGTACTTTTTTACGTTTATTTTTTCTTTTTGATGGTGGCGGTGTTTTCACTGCGGGTTTGGGCGACGGAGGAGAAACTGGAGCAGGTTTTGCCTCCACTGGAGCGTGTTTTGCCTCCACCGGAGGAGGGGCTTTTTTCTCTTTAATTTGCATGGTTACAGCTTCGGATTTTTTATTTTTTAACTCATCCAACCGTTTCTTTATTTTATTTTGCTCCTCGCGTTTTTCATATTTAGCGAGCTCTTTCGCTTCTTTTCTCTTTTGCGCATTTGCCCTCCTTGTCTCGAGGGCTTTTTCTCTTGCTTTTTTCAATCGTGCCAGCACGTTGGGGTCAGTTATTTTTGTTCCTTTCGCATATCCCATATTTTAATGTATATTATAAGAAAAGAAAAAGAAATAAGTTTAAATACATAAGAAATTTTATTATACTTCGAACTGGCGAATGGGCACAACCTTTTTGTCCAATTTTAACTGAGTAAACATGTCATCGTTATTCCTCGTCATAATCGGCTGCGGTCTATTTTCAACTAAATCAGTGTTTGCAGAAACCTGACCACGTCCATAACCATAGGGAATAATACCCGCAGAGTTGTGCAGCGTACGCGGGTCGATATTAGGAGCATTGTACGTTGTAATCGTGCTGCTAATAGACTGTCCTTTAATAGGATGAAGCGTAGGTACATTATCAATAGGTCTCAGTTCATTTAGACCATAGCCTTGGTCTGTGGTAAAAGGTGCAAAAGGACGCATAGGGTAACTAAAGCCCGCGACCGGTCGATTGCGCATATTCTGGTTTGTTTGCTGAAAAATAACATTTTCCAAGAGAGGATTGGGCGGTAACGCCGCGTTCGACATCTTTTTATAGTTTACGTACAGAAAAAATTATTCACCAAAATATATTTAATTCCACCTCAAACTCGAACTCGAAATCGTACACGCTTTTTCGGTTCGCTGCGGGGAGCAGGTTGAAAATTTAAGTCATCTACTGGGGTTGACCACCCCCCTCACTTCTTTGCGCATTTTGATTCACTTCACACTTCACTTCTACTCTCAACATCGTTTTACAACAACAAAAAAATCTAAACAAACAAACAGATGGCTGAACTTCGCTACCCCATTATCAATGGTGTGATCGATATGACTGTCGAACCTATTCCAGAAGTTCCAGAAGTTGATCATCATCCTCCTACTCCTCCACCTCAAATCCCTACTCCGCCAACTCCTCCTCATGGCCCATGGGCTCCTCCTCAGCTCGAAGGTGAGTGGTGGCTCGACAATGAGTGGTGGCTTCAACTTGAATAAATAATTTTATTTTTATTTTTTTTTTTACGCAATTACGGACACCGCGCGACCGCCACCAATGCGCAATACCGAAGTCTGCTCGGTAATCATAAGGACGCGCTGCGCCTCTCCCGCCTGCGGGTAAATAGCACCTCTAGCGTCGGCACCGGAGGGAGTATCAGAACCTCCCTTTACAGCAGTGGGCGAAAATTTAAACTGAGCGTTAATAGCGGAAAGATTGGTACCCGAAAGACGGCGCGGGTCTTCATCAAAACAAAAGCGCTGAACTGCACACCATTTATTCTTGGCCCAAGCTTCCGCGGACGTAACGAGTCCACCACGATCATTGCTGTACGATCGATCGTCAGCATTTACGGCAACCGCAAAACTTTCAGCTCCAGCTTTAAGGCGGTAAAGAGGGAACGGTGCGTTATTAACAGTCATTTGCCATTCACGAATACCACCACTGCTGAAATTATGGCAAGCCTGGACGCAAGCGGTTCCAACCTGATCGGCACACTGAACGTAAGGCTGCTGGTCAGTGTATTTTGCATAATCTGTGTCTGTGTTGGAGGCGCCTGTACGCGCACTATTTCTCTGAAGAACAACCATAATACGATCAAGAGACATGCAACTAACAGAACCCGTGCAGTTAAATGCTTGTCCGTCAGTAGTATCCGAAGAGAATACCTGGAACTGTTTGTACGGAACGTCCAGACTTCCACGTTCAGCCATAACGCGCTGGGTAATAGCATCGTACATTCCTGATCCAATGGTAATAACTTCGAGGCTCATGTGACAGTCAGTGAGCGCATATTCAACTTTTCCTGTGTTAGTAGGTGGAACAAACGGACCTAGGTCCTGCTGCTGTACTGGAATTACAGCGTTGGATGCTGACTGAAGCGTAATCTGGCATTCAGGAATAAGATTAAGATCAAGGTAAGTGGGTTCACATTCAGGAAATCCACAGAAATTAGTTACCGCAAACTCTTTGTAACTCTTCGCCTCGAAAGCATTACCTTGACGGGTAGCTCCGGCGTGCGCCTGTGCGAGAACACGGTCATCTGATTGGTTTTTTTGAAGACCTTTCTTAAGGTTATTGCGCACAGCCTGCACAACGTGGTACGGAGTACTTCCATTGTCTAACGACACGCCTCCAAGACTAAAGGTTACACGATCAAGACACGCACCAGCTCCTCCAACGGGCCAGTTTCCAAGCACTGCATCACCTGCATCTGCACCAGTTTCTTTAACGTTTTCAAGTTCCATGACTGTATGAAGAGTTAGCGATTTCATGTTAGCAATGCTATTGACAGGAAGACTAAATCTCATCTGATTATTGATTTTTGATCCAATCGCATTAGAATTAAGCGGATTAATTTTAATCTGATTGGACGTGAATTGCGCAATCTGCTGCGTGTAATAAAGTAAACTCGCGGGAAGGGCTTCCATTTTTATATTTATATATTATCTACACATAAAAAAATTTAGATTTTGAGGAAAAACGCGCTTAATACGTTTGAGTAGCTACATCGTGAGGAGTTATTGGCATTTCTTCATAAACATCAACTCTCAAGTCGCAAGAAAAAGATAGAGCTTTACACTGCGTTTGTTCAGCAGTAGCAGGAAGCAAACGTCCGTACGAATCAGTAATTGACAAAGTCAAATAATTAACTTTTTTAGTATCCAACATCAAAGAGTATAGATTATTACCGTTGTCTGTATAATTAAGAAATTCATACGGTCGCTGGTATGTATAAGCCGAAAATTCACCTGCAATACTACCTAAGGTAGATGCGAAAACGGGATTATTCAAAGGAATTTTTGCTAAGATTCTAGAATTTTGAATCTCAGGTGCAACTCCCCCACTCATGTCAAAACCAGTTGTTTGATAATTGTTTCCCTGTAAATTTGTGCGTAAATAAATACATTCTTCACTTTGCAGCGTTGCTTTGTAAGAACTTAGATAATATTTTTGATTAACAAGTGCAAATGATGGTTCACTAGAAACAAGTAACTCTGTTAGTTCGGCTAAATTAGCAGCTGATGTTTTCGAATAACAACCACCCAAAATTTCATATGAATTCTGCTGTCTGCTTAATTGTCCTTCTATTCCAAAATGATCAATTATAGATTTTAATGTTGGATTAATTGTTTCATCTGTCTCGTAAAACCCAACAACTTTTAAACTACTAACTCCAGATCCTGCACTAGTTTCATATGCACCGGTGGAAGTTATTTCTAATTGAATAGCTTTTGTAGAAGCTTGAAAAGAAGCGTTGACTTCATTATACATAAAAAGATTAGTACCGTTACCATGAGCTTTATGGCGAGCTTGACGTAAAGCATATACAATAGCTTGTGTTAAAATACCTGAAGTTTCATAAATCTCAAAATCAAGTGCAATTTCGTCGTTTATAGCTAAAATAGTAGCACTGTCATTGAGTTCAACTACAAGCCTATACGTTTTTGGTCCATCAGGAGGACCGTGTCCTGGGTAGGTTGCGGTTACTGGATAACCTGGGTTGTAAGCATGTAAAATCTTTCCTATTACTGTATTTTCGGGAGTGCTTCCTGCTAGAAAACGTGTGACTGTCTGACCGGCTCCATAATAATCCCAATAAACTGGTTTTGTTGGTGTGGTTGGTGGTGTGGTTACCGCATGTGTCCATTCAATAATTTGTAAATTAGGTGTTTCAGTGGCAGGTGCTGCTGCAGTCATGGCAGGTGCTGAAGAAGTAATCCTAAGATCAGCTCCTGCTGCACCACCTACAGTTGAAAACTGTTGATAATCCCCTTCAGGTAGTGTTACTAGTGTTCCCGCCAAAGCGTTACTTGCGGTATTATCCGCGCCAAACACCCAAAACTTATTATTATGTTGATTAATTCTATACCATCCCTGTCTCATATTAAAAGATGACAATGTTAAAGTCATACATTGGTTTTCGTTACAGTGTAATGTAGATTGGGGAAGATTATAAGATGCACTTCGACCGTCTCCCTGCTGAGCACTATCTGTGTTGAAAAATATATTTCGCGTTTGGACAAGTTTTTTTACGCTCATCTTTTTTATATATTTATATACTATATAAAAATGTCTTTATTAAGTGCTGTGCCAACAGCGCAAACGCGAATGACGTCCAGTCGTTTCTTTCCTGTTCCCAAGAAAAGATTGTTCAAAAAGTTAGACGTGAATGAATTGATGTTGGGTCATCTAAGTACAGCACCATTTTTTACGTATACCTCACCAACAACTCTATCTTCGAATATTACAGCGAATAGACCTATGCCTTTAGCAGAAGCAATGGGTTCGATGCTAACGCAACTAAATTGGAAAGCGCTTGGTGGGAAACAACAGGGTGGACATAAACTGAGTGGGCAACAAGCACATGATGGTCATGTTGATGCTCCTGAGTTAGCTGAGTTAGATGGTCATGGTCATGGTGTAGATCCAGCTGTGACTGTACCTGGTAATCATCAAAATCAACAATCCGAATCCAACGAACCCGATCCTCCTCTGAGACGGTCAAAGCGGAACCAGAGTAAACAGAGAAAAGGTAATGACGGTGGTCAAAGTACTAATGCAAGCGATCAAAGGGCGAGTCGAGGCCAAAGAGATTACTAAAAAAATAAAATCTCTATATAGAATATATAAAATGGATCGACAAAGTACGCGTCGTACTCGTCCAAGGGAACGACAACAACCAGCTAATAACTATAGTGTTTCCAACTTTTTGTCTTCTCTTTATTCTGGGATAGGTAATGTATATTCAACCACTGTTGATGCTTTTAATCACGCATATGCTCAACACCAAGCCGGAGTGCCACAGGAACAATGGACACTATTGCAAGATTTAGGGTTAGTTAGTCGGGCTACATCAACCGAGCAACGAGATCAGCGAAGGCGACGACGAAGACGGCGAAGGCAGCAAAGGGAACGTCAAAATGAGTTTTCAGAAGACGAAATGATACGCGAAGCACAGGAAGAAGTTAGAGAAGAAGTTGAAGATGAATTAGCTGAAAACTATTTTGACCCCCCTGCAAATTATAATATTGAACAAACTCGACGTGAACATATTCGTTATGATGGTATGCACCAAGCAACGAATGAGGGTTTCGCTCATTATTATAGTCAACGAGTAGTTGCGCAAGCAGCCTAAAAAAATATTTATGTCATGTTTTAATTTTCTTTTATTAATGTATAAAATGAACCGTCCGTACTATGAATACTTTGGGAGACAATCACAAAGAGTTTCCAATGTGCGCAGTGCACAAAAGTGTTTGCACAAAGACGAATATGGACGGTGTGTGTATTACTCACATGATAACCCAGTAGGCACGTTAACAAAACATGTAACAGATGACCCATACATGCCAGTACCACATCCCAATAATAGACCTCCTAGCGATCATCGCAAACATCCTCCTCATCATCCTTTTCATCCTTATCGTCCACATCCTTCTCATAAACCTCGTCCTCGACCAATTCCTTCTCCACCTAAACCTTCTCCACCTAAACCTCCAGCGCCAGCTCCTCAACCAGCTCCTCAACCATCGGTACCTCCCGGAAGACGCCTTGCTGACCCTCGAACAATGAAAATATATAAACCATTTCGTCCTCCTGTCACTGGTAGGTTAAGTGCAGAAGAATATGTTTTAGCTCAATTTTCAAAATTAGCGGAAATCAATAATACGTGGGGAAGACGTGCTGCGGAGGATTACATTGCAGAACACGAACATTTAAGAGATAGAGTCAGAATAAATGACGCCACTTCAAATAGACAAGTTTTAACTTTGGAAATAGATCATAGTCCACTGGCAAATTTTTCTAATCCTCGTGAAATTAAGAGAGTTGTCGCGCACGCTGGAAGTGAAGAACCATTTTCCTCTGCAACTTCTGCTGGTGATTGGATTCATAATCTTCATAAAATTGTTGGTTCGACTAAAGAAACTTTAACTGATAGATTGATTGAATCCCATCGGAGAGCTTACGTACGTGAATTTGGCGGTGTAGATAGGGTTTATAATCCAGATGCTATTACAGGACACTCAAAAGGTGGGCAAACAGCAAATAAAGAAGGTGTAACAGAGGGTATACCATCAGTTGCATTTAATCCAAACACTGCAGGTATGGCAGGTCGTCATCCACGAGGTGCTGACCCGACTGTCGAACACAAACTTATACGAACACCGTATGATCCAGCAACCGTAGCCGGAATTGGACGAGGAATTCAGAGTATGTTACCCGAAAGGTTTGGAGGAAGCGAAACTAAAATGAATGTAAAAACAGTACGCGCGAAAAATAGACCAACAACTGAATTAGCATCGCATACTATTGATGCTTTTCTGGACGCGCGTCATGAACAGCCAAGATATGATAGTGTAGCACGAAATTTTTACAGAAGGGCGATGAGACAGCGTGAATATCAAAGAGATATAACCAAATATTTACTTGATAAAGATAGTTGGGTTATTCCGAGAGATGATCGGGATGTTGAAGAAAGCAAAGAAGGTACGCAGAATTTACGAAGTCCAGAAGAAATACGTGCTGAAATGGGAGCAATTAGAAGGAACCCAGCAAATAAAAGAGCAACATATGAGCCAGCGATTGGCACAGGGGCGAAGCCATATAGCCAGCCAAGCATGGGATATACCGATGCCGCAAACGCTAGATTGAGATTTTTACAAAATGAATTAGATAGTAGGCAGATGGAAACTATTTCATTGCAAGATACATTATTTGATAAATTTTTACGCAAAATGGATGCAAAAATGGGGGAAAATGACGACATCAGAGAAAGATATGAGAGTATGAGTGCAACGGAAAAAAGTGATTTAAAACAATTGTTTCAGGAAGAACAAATTCGTAGCGTAAATCGTTCGCGTATGATGCTTGATCACGCGCGCGAACAACTTCCAATTGCCAGAGATATTTTACTTAAGCGAAGAGCTCACTTATTAACAGAACAGAGAGGAAATGAATTGTTAAGTAGAGGTTTAACGCGGAACGCGGAGGGTTGGAGGAATACGTTAGATTTCCAGGGTAAAAGCGAAAATATGGCTTTGCAAAGAAAAAAAGACATAGAAGATAAACTAAAAGAAATTGAAAAAAAACTACGAGCAAATAATGAACATCACAATAGACTCTTTAAACCTGTAGATGCTATGGAGGCAAATGTACCTACTAACTTTGGGGTGCAAAGAGATGTAAAACGAAGAAATATAAATCGACGTATGTATGAAGCAACCGAAGGTATAAACTCTTCAAACCGACGTATGTATGAACGAAGACATATATTAAATGAAATTAGAAGTAGAAATAGACGAGAGAGAGAAGAGAGGAGGGAGGGAGAAGAAAAAGCAGGTGATGTTATCAACCCTGATAATGAGAACATTGATGTTTCGTTTCAAACGTTTCAAGAAGGGGGTCCTATAGAAAAAGAAATAAACCGGAGATCGAAATTACTGAAAGGTGCGGAAGGTACGACATTTGATACTCGAGATGGATATTTTCGACTTTCCCCTACAGGAGAAAAAGCGTCAGGTAATTTAACTGACTCTATGTTTAATCGTGATCGTGTATCTCATCAAGCATATCGAGATGCAATTGGCAATACACATAGAAATTTATTGGATACTATTAGTGCGGCTAGTAAAACTCGAGGCAGAAAGATAATAGAGAGAGTGGCGAATGTTTTTGGAAGAAAAGCTAAACCGATTGATTACCAACAAAAGCTGGATGAGTTACCTCAGGCTCAAGAACTGAGCACGTTTCTACCTGATAATAACGTTGCAATAGGAAGAGACGAAAGCAAAGTAGAAGAGAGACGATCGCTGCTTGGAGGTGACGGTGACGGTGACGGTGTTGGTAGCGGGAGATATGAACGAGCTGAGGAACTACCACCAATGGCTCATGATCAACCTCCCTTGGATGTGGTAGGGTTACCCAGCTTGAATACGTTCGAAGGTGTTGGTTTCTCAGCTCTTGGCGGTCTAATTGGTAAATTAGCAAAACCGGGGGTAGCGTCTTCTGCTTTGTCTGGTGGATCAACTGGTCTTATGCAGAGTACTTTTGAACGACTTATTTCTGGAGGTACCAAAAATTTTGGAAGTAGATTACTTTCTGAAGGTGGTGCTGGAAGTATATTTGGTGCAACAATTGGAGGAGCGTTAGGCAGTGGTCTTGCAAGCAAGGAGGATGAATTTTTACGTTCTTCCAAGTGGTATGAATCAATAGAAACTAAAAGTGATTTTGAAAGAGCTCTTGTTGATGATGCGAATCAATTGATAGTTGGAGGTGGCGTATCGGGCGCGATAATGGGTGGTACTGACGTACTAGCGTCGAAAGGTTTAACAAGTTTAATATCAGGACTTGGTTCTCTTGGTTCATATCTTAGCAGAGGCAGCTCTGCAAGCTCTGCGGTTCTTCCAGTTGCAGAGGAGGAAGCATCGCGACTTCTACCTGGTGCAGCGGGTGAAGCTGCGGAATCTTTGTTACCCAATGCAATGACGGAAGGTGTTAAAGACATCGCTACTGGAGCAGGGGAAACGGCGGCAGGATTCGGTGCCGATATGTGGTCGGGTATGTATTCTGGTCTTTTAACAGGTGTAGCTTTAACTGGTGCGACCATGCTTATTAATGCAGGTATTGAATCTACGTACAGTACTGAGAAAGAAGTTGAAAATTTCTTGAATAGCAATTCTTTGACAGAAGACCAAAAACAGTTTATGCGTGACTTTATGCAGTACGGATCTAATCGAAAGAATAAAACTGAATTTGATAAAAAATATGAGCAAGGGTTTAATGAATGGGCTACACAAAATAATACGGATGTTGGTAAAATGTGGGATGTTTTTAATACTGACGGAAATGCTCCCACGGCGAGCGAAAACTTTACTGTGTTGTCAAAATTATATACTGATCAAGTTAAAGATTCTCAGGCTTTTTCTGGCATGCGTTCAGCTAAAAGAGTTGAGCATATAGCAGGGTACTCAATGGCCGGGGCGGGCCTTGGGTTGACAACGGCGAGAGGCGCTGTTTTCTTAAAAAACTTGATAAACGCGCGTTTTTCGAATCCTGCAAATTTGAGT
>UEXN01002588.1_pt1 | contig 12620 bp, 11 predicted proteins | sample 1796711 | NCBI WGS metagenome assembly UEXN01 (sample SAMEA4772470, study PRJEB27181) | metagenome | reverse complement strand
AAATCCAAGAAGCACTCCCCGATGCAGACGGAGACGGAGCCGTCAATAATCAGCCAAGTACCCCCAGAGGCGATGAAGGACTTTATCGAGGGGATGGTAGCGATGGCCCAAGCCAAGAGGGCCCAAGATTCAACAGAGAACCCACAGGAGTCGCAGGAATCCTCGCCCAGCGGATTCAAGGAAATCCTAATGGACCCACCGCCAGGGGTGCTGTCCCCGGCGTTCAAGAGGTAAAAGGTCACGTAGATCACGCACGGGCTTTAGTCGAGATAGGTAAGCCCGGATCTCAGTACGAGAATGGCATCAAAGACCAACAAATGGTCGAACATCTAGCTGAGGCTGTCGGCATTACCCTCAAGATGTTCGATGACCAAAGTGTTATGCTAGACGATGGCAAAGTCCCCGACAATTTACGAGAAGAAGGTGAGGCCGCTGCTGGTTTCTATAAACGTAAAGAAAACACAGCAAGGGTCCTACTACCCGGTGGACGGGTGATTGCCACAAAGAGAATAGTTAAACCTTTTGATTCTTACATAGCTGCACTTCATGAGGTTGCTCATGGTATTGCTGGTAGGGGCATTGAGGGCGGTTTAACCCAAAAAGTTAACATGGGTAAAAACTACCTAACTGGCCGTAAAGACTCAGCCCCAATAGATACCCTTGAGCATATGATTGGTAACTTGGTAACAATGCCCAGCGCCAAGAAAAACAAGATTGTTCAAGAGATTATGTCTTTGCAAGACGACAGCTTCTTTGACAACGGCGGTCCAGATGATTTTCGACCAGTGAGGCCGACAGGGCCTGAGAAGCTACGCCTTGCAGAAATGGAACCTGGGCTCGCAAAAAACAAGCTTAGGGATCGCATTAAGAACTTTGAGAAATACTCTCGCAGCGTCCCAGAGTTTACTGTCGATCCTCTCATCATGTATCTTCAAGATCCCAAGCAAATGAAGAAGGTAGCACCTGAGACAGCCAAAGCCATCAGGGCCTTCTTTGTAAATAGCTCTAAGATCCGCTTCTACAGTCACCCACTAGCGATGGCCTTTGCTGTCGTTATGGCAATGCTCATGAAGCAAGAGCAAGCTGAGGAAGAAGAACGCCAGAAGCAACAACAGATGGCACCAGGGGCTCTAACGCCCCCACCGGGCGCACTATCAGCCGCCTAAGACCACCCAAGGAGAGCAAATGTTACTTACAGTCCAAGACCTGGTCGAGGTCATGGAGACGATAGAGGTCATTAAGACGTCTACGCTTCTGACCGATGCCCAGCGCAAAATCATGCTGGATGAACTCAAGCAAGACATCCCAGCCCCTGTCTTCTGTAAAAAGTGTCCTGAGACACTCTCTATCATAAACTCACTAGTGGAGACGAGAGATGCCAAAGCCAAACCAGCCCCGAAAAAAGGTCGCAAAAGCACCAAAGGGAACTCACTACAACTCAAGGACGGGTGAATCCAATTACTTTGCGCGTCTCCAAAAGACGCCAGAGGGCCGAGCACTTCATAGGTCTTGGATGAAGAAACCTAAGGGGCCGAATGTCGGTAGGCCTTGGGGGACCCATGACGGCCACACGGCTGAGGGTATGAAGACAATAAGGGATAAAGCAAAACAAGAAGCCAAGAAGGTAGTAAAGATCATGTCTGAGAACCCAGAGTACAACATTGATGACAACTATTCCAAAGAAGCGCTGGAAACATCTGTCGAAATCATGCGTACAGCCCCTGCATCAGCACGAGATCGCCTTACGGCTGCGCGTCTGATCTTGGACTTCACACGGTCCAAACCAGCTGCCAAGAGTGAAGTAACAATCGGCAAGGCAGAAGCCTTCTTAAGTTCGCTCTTAGATAGCGAAGAAGAGGAAGAGCAAACCGATGCCAACCCAGAAGCAAGTGAAGGCGATACGCAAACGTCTGTATGAAGACTTTAGCTATTACGCCAATGCAGCACTAAAGATCCGCACCAAGCAGGGGGACATAGCGCCCCTTAAACTCAAGCCAGCCCAGAAGATCCTAGACGATGCTGTCTGCAAACAGATGGCTGACGAGGGCAAGGTGCGCGTGATTATCCTCAAAGCTCGACAGCAAGGCCTAAGTACCTACGTTGGCGGCTACTTGTATTTCGCTGTGTCTCAGAGGGCAGCATGTAAGTCTCTGGTGATTACTCACCACGCAGACTCCACCCGTGCGCTCTTTGATATGACCAAGCGTTACCATGAGAACTGTCCAGACATCTTGAAGCCCCACACAAAGTATTCTTCTAGACGAGAGCTTTCATTCGATGTCTTGGACAGTTCTTATGTGGTTGCTACGGCTGGTGGTGAGGCTGTTGGTCGAGGGGAAACCCTGACACATGTTCACGCATCAGAGATTGCCTTCTGGCCTAAGAGTACAGCCCAAGAGAACTGGAACGGCCTGACACAGGCTGTCCCTAACGCCCCCGGCACAGCTGTCTTTGTCGAAAGTACAGCCAATGGTGTCACGGGTATCTTCTATGACCTCTGGAAGGGTGCTGTTGATGGTACTAATGGCTATGTGCCAGTGTTTATACCTTGGTATGTAGACCCAGAGTATCGGGAGAACGTCCCAGAGAACTTTGAGCGCACCCCAGAAGAAGAAGACTTGGTCGAGCAGTATGACCTAGACGATGAGCAGCTGATGTTCAGACGTAGGAAGATTGCACAGAACGGCTTGGATCTCTTTAGACAAGAGTACCCTGCAGAGCCCGAAGAAGCCTTCCTGACCACTGGTCGCCCTGTGTTTAACCCAGAGCTCCTACAGAAGCGCCTACCTGAGGCTGAGGACGTCAAGCAGCGTCTAGCATTAGAGGCCGAAGAGTGGCTGGAGAATGCCAGAGGTGAGCTAACGACCTACAGACCCCATGACCCAGGCGAGCTCTATGTCATAGGTGCTGATGTCGCTATGGGCGTCCGGGGTGGTGACTACAGTGTCGCTCAGGTCCTCGATAGCAAAAAGCGACAGGTTGCAACATGGCGTGCTCATGTCCACCCAGACCACTTTGCTACGGTCCTCTATCACTTAGGTGAGTACTACAATGAGGCCCACATTGTTGTCGAGAATAACAGCCACGGCATTCTAACGTGTACCAGGTTGGGCAAAGATATGGCCTATCCAAACTTCTACACCGAGGTCCAAGTGGACAAGCTTACAGATCGAGAGACGATCAAGCTTGGGTTCACTACGACAGCCAAAACCAAGCCCCTAGTCATCGATCAGCTGCGTGCGGAAGTGCGTGAAGGAAAGATCGAGCTCAACGACAAAGTAACGATAAGAGAGATGCTGACATACATCGTCACAGAAAGCGGTTCTATGGAAGCTGAACCCGGTTGTTTTGATGACTGTGTCATGTCTCTCGCCCTAGCCAACCACGTACACCAGGGAGCCTGGGAACCAATAGAGAGTGGCGATGAATTTTACATTGAAATGGTCTAATCATGAATAAAGATGAATACACTAAGCTGGATGACGATAAGATTGTCACGATACTTGATGACAACATCAGACGCAGCGTAGGCTATTATGATTCACAGATCTCTAGAGAGCGTAAGCGTGTCGTAGACTTCTACAATGCCTCACTTCCTAGGCCAGCACATGATGGCAACAGCAAGTATGTCTCTATGGATGTCTATGATGCTGTAGAAAGCATGAAGGCAGCGCTGTTGGAAACATTCAGTACGGGATTCCGCACGGTTCGCTTTGCAGCCCAGTCTCAAGAAGACGTCCCCTTGGCAGAGATTAGTACCAGCTATTGTGACTACGTGGCTAACCGCCAGAACAACCTTTACAACACGATGAACACCGTCATCCACGATGGCCTAGTCGCTCGCGTAGGTATTGCAAAGGTATTCTGGGCCACACAGGAAGACAGCCACCTAGAGACCGTCTCAGACCTTACTGAGGAAGAGCTTGATACCCTGCTTGCGCAGGATAACGTCGAGATCGAGGAGATCGAAGAGGATGCGCTGGGCCTATACTCAGGTGAACTGCGTGTCTTTGAAGATACCAGCCAGGTTATCATCGAGGCTGTAGCCCCTGAGGAGTTCCTAATCGAGCCCCAGAGCAAGGATCTGGAGTCGGTAAGCTTCTGTGCCCACAGAACTACCAAGACGATCTCAGAGCTACGTGAGATGGGCTACGACGAGGACATCATCAGTAAGATCGGTGACCACGAAGACGTAGACATGGAGACAGACCCAGAGGTCCTCAGCCGCCACGAAGAGATCGGCAGTGACCGTGGCTTCAACACTAAGGGTTACCAAGATCAGGTGCGCTCCGTGACGGTTTACGAAGCATACATAATGTTAGACAAGGAAGCCACAGGAACCGCCGAGCTCTACCGGGTTATCAAGGCAGGTAATGTGGTTCTGGAGTGTGAACTGGCAGATCGTAAGCCATTCATCCCGTTTATCCCGCTGCCCATCCCGCACGCCTTCTTTGGTAATAACTTTGGTTCCAAGGTTGTCCCAATCCAGAATGCTCGGACGGTATTGACCCGGTCGATCTTAGATCACGCCATGATCACCAACAACCCACGATACACAGTGGTCAAAGGTGGTCTTACGAACCCACGCGAGTTGATAGACAACCGGGTAGGCGGGGTGGTCAATGTATCACGCCCTGATGCAATCAACCCGATGCCCCAAGCACCTTTGAACCCGTTTATCTTCCAGACCATCCAGATGCTCGATGATGACAAAGAGGACACCACAGGCGTCTCTCGGTTATCTCAAGGCCTCAACAAGGATGCCATCAGCAAGCAGAACAGTGCGGCTATGGTGGAACAGCTGGCAACCATGTCCCAGCAACGCCAGAAGATCATTGCACGCAACTTTGCGAACAACTTCTTAAAACCTCTGTACCAGCGCATCTACCAGCTGGTCGTGGAGAATGAGTCTGAAGACAAGGTCGTTGAGATTGCTGGTCAGTTTGTACCAGTGAGCCCAGGGCAGTGGAGTAGCAAGCGTGATGTGGTCGTTGAGATGCACCTTGGCTACGGTGAGCAAGAGCAAGAGGCCCAGAAGTACCTAGCGCTGCATACGTTGATGGTAGGTGATCCAAACCTGTCTGCAATGTACACACCACAGAACCAGTACAAGCTGATGGCTCATGTCATGGAGAACAATGGCATCAAGAACGTCAATGACTACCTGACGCCACCAGATCAGCTACCAGAGCAACAGCCTGACCCAGCACAAGAGATGCAACAACAGGCAGCAATGAAACAACTAGAACTCCAAGAGCGTCAGACAGCCGTGGCTGAGATGAAGGCTCAGATGGATGCCCAAATCGCCCAGATGAAACTACAGCTGGAACAGATGAAGGCAGAGCGCAGCTTTGCAATCCAGAGCGACAGCATGGATCTCAAAGAAGCACAGCTAGAGCACAAGCAATACGTTGACGGTGAAGAGCTAGAGATAGCGAAGACTGCCGATGATGTACGTGCGATAGCATCACCAACGGGCTAAGGCCCATCCCCCTTAGGAGAGCAAATGACTAACCAAGAAGAGCAACTAGTGCAGGCTGGTGATGACGCTGAGACGTTATTGTCAGCTGATGCATTCGACCGTGTAATCAACAGCCTTGTTGAGTCCACCTTCCAGACCTTTGTTAACTCAAAGCCCGAAGATGGCGACCAGCGTGAGCGCACGTTCTCCCACTACAGAGCATTAGTCGATGTAGTGAACACCTTGAAGCAGCAAGTGTCCGTCCGTGACGAGATCATTGCTAAAGGCGACAACAGCCAAGAGGAAGCATAGGACCATGAATAACGTCCAAGATACCGCCCCTCAGATGCGAGCATTAGATTTAGACGATGCCGCAGATGCCATCCTAGACCGCTGGACAGACGGTGAAGACCTATCTGAAGAAAGTGATGAACTAGAGGCGACAGACGATAACCTCGAAGACGAGACTAATGAGGATGATCTGTCTGAAACTGACGAAGACGAAGACTACCAAGAAATCGAAGAAGAAACTGATGAGGACCCTGATAGTTCCGATGAAGACGAAGAGGATGACCAAGAAGAGGATCAAGATGACTCTGAAGAGGCTCAAGAAGCAACTCTGTCAGAAGATACTCTGGTCGAAATCCAAGTCGATGGCGAGAACAAACAGGTATCCGTAAAGGATCTGAAGCGGCTCTATGGTCAAGAGGCGTCTTTAACCAGAAAGTCTCAAGAAACCGCTGCCAAACGCAAAGAGGCCGAAGAGGCCTTGAGCAAAGCAGACCTACGATATCAAACACTTCTGCAGCGTGCCGAAGCCCGGTACAAACCTTATTCCGAAGTGGACATGCTGGTCGCTAGTCGCCAGATGACACAGGAAGACTTCTCTGCACTACGCAAGGAATCCAAGGAAGCAGAAGATGACCTCAAGTTCCTAAAACAGGAAGCAGATCAGTTCTACCAAGAGGCCCAGGCACAATCCCGGCAACAGCAACAAGCAGCTGCCCAAGAGTGTGTGAAGGTTCTCCAAGAACAGATGCCTGACTGGGGCAATGAACTGTATAACGACATACGCACCTATGCGGTGTCTCAGGGATTACCCTCGGAACAAGTTGATCAGTATGTGGATCCCCAAGTGATCATGATACTGAACAAGGCCCGTCTATATGATCAAACAAAAGCCTCTGCTTCTGAAAAGAAAGCGAAGGCCAAAGTGATCAAATCTAAGACATCTAAGGGCAAGGTCTTACGTTCAAAGAAAGCACCAGCTTCTGACCAAGAAGTCCGGGTTCGCAAATCACGCGAAGCCTCAAAGCGTCTAAGGGATAACCCAAGTCGCTCTGGTGATCTCGATGATATCGCAGATGCATTGCTAAGGCGTTGGGAGCAATAATCACCCAGCGAAAGGAGTAGCCCGATGGCTACCTATACTACATACAACCAAGTCGGCCGCGCCGAAGACGTCAGTGACATCATCACAGATATTACACCCACAGACACTCCAATGTTCAGCATGATGAAAACTGAGAAGGTTTCAGCACGTAACTTTGAGTGGCTTGAGGATTCACTGGCTGCAGCGGCTAACAACGCTCAAGTCGAAGGGGCAGATGCTTCAATGGCGACATTGACTGCAGCTACTTCACGCACCAACCACTGCCAAATCCTACATAAGGCGTTCCAAGTATCAGCAACAGCTGACGCGATTAAAACCTATGGCCGTGCCAAGGAAACTGCGTATCAACTTGGCCGCGCACTTAAGGAAATCAAGCGCGACTTAGAACGTGCATTGATTGGTGTGGACAACGCTGCAGTAGCTGGTTCAGCTTCAGCTGCGCGTGAGATGGCTTCGATCTCTCAACAGATCTCAACTACAGTGGACGCGGGTTCTAACTCAACCGATGCGTTGACTGAAGCTAAACTGCTTGAGCTAGGCGAAGACTGCTTCAACAACGGTTCTGACCCAAGTGTACTCATGATTAAACCAGCTGACGCCCAAATCGTTGCTGGCTTTGCGGCATCTTCTGGTCGTAACCGTGAGTTCGCGCAGGGTAAATCCTTGGTGAACGTGATTGATCTCTATGTGTCTCCATACGGAGAATACAAAGTGGTCTTGAACCGCCACCAGTTGACTACACATGCATTCTTGATCGACCCATCGATGTTCAAGACATGTGTGCTGCGTCCATTCTCACGCACACTGTTGGCTTCAGCTGGCGACAGCGAGAAGCATTTTGTGGTCGGAGAGTACTCTTGTAAGCACTCTAACTTCTCAGATTCTGGGATGATCACAGGCTTGTCATAAGTCTTAAAGAATAGGTCTCGGCCTATGAAAGGGCCACCTTAGGCGGTCCCAGGGTTTTTGTTTGCTCTCCTTCCCTGGGCTTCCTTTGGTGGCCCTTTTTCTTTGTCTAAAAGGAAAGCTTAATGTCAGATAAGAAGACCCCCAGCCTACTCGGTGTTCAGACAGAATACCTAGAGAACCTAGGCAACATCATTCAAAAGAACACACAGAACATCACCCAAGACTTCATGGACGATCTGAAGGACAGTCGTAATGCCTCAGACAACGCCAGAGAGGGTGACTTCATGCGTGTTGCAAGCATCCCTACGGCCGTAGCTGAGCAGTGGATGCGCGAAGGCTTCAACATTTGGGAAGCCACAGGACAAGAGATTGTCAAACGCCTTAAAGACCAAGCCCTCGATGGCTTCATGGCAACCAACAAGAGGATCTAACGATGGCATACGGAAAAGGTACATGCAAAACATGCAAGACCCCCAAGACCTGTGAACTAGCTGGCAAGTGTCTCAAGGGGGGTATGTAGTATGGGTCTCTATAAAAACATCCACGCCAAACGTAATCGCGGTGAGAAGCCCCGGCCCAAAGGTGCCAAAGGTGCACCCACTGACGCGGCCTTCCGGGCAGCTGCCAAGACAGCCAAACCCAGAAACCCAAAGGCCCCACCCAAGAAGAAAAGGTATGCCTAGATGAACAAAGGTGCTCTCAGGGTCCACTTCAAGGACTTGCTTAACCGCAGCGACATCACTGACACCCTGGCTGACACCTTTGTGGACCAGTCTATCTCCCGCATTCAGAGAACTTTACGTGTCCCTTCGATGGAAAAACAAATGTCTTATACGATTGTTGATAAGACAGCCTTTCTGTTTTTACCTAACGACTTCCTAGAAATCATTGACTTCTACTATGACAGCACAAGTCTAACCCGCTTACCCTTGCGTGACATCATGCAGCTTAGGGATGGCGGGGAGTCAGGGACTCCTAAGTTCTTTGCGCGTGAGGGCGGTAGTCTGGTCATCTACCCCTACCCCTCAAGTGGCTCTGTAAAACTAAACTACTATGGTGAATTTGCAGAGATGGCCGCTGACACAGACGAGAATAATCTTGCTGCTTCTTCATCCGACATGATCATTTATGGCGCTCTATCGTTTGCCAGTGATTACTACCTAGATGAGCGAGGGCCTCTTTTTGAGCAGCGCTTTGTGCAGCTTCTCACTGAAGTCCAAGAGCAAGCAAATGACGCAGAGATGTCTGGAACCGTCCAGGTCATGCGCCCCACTGCAGTATATGAGGATTAAGACTGATGTCATCCAACTCTAGTTTCTTTACAAACACAGGAATAACCACAACAACGGCTTCCGCTCTTGATGGCTTAAAGACAGCCACAGAAACAGCCGCTGCTAATGCTGCAGCCAGCGAGGCCGCTGCAGAGAGCCATAAGAATGAAATCACTGGTCTAACTGCAGCAACTGGTGCAGCTGGGTCTAGCGCAAATTACAACAGTTCAACTGGCGTCCTTACAGTTCCACGGGGGGCTGATGGTGTAGCCGGTGCAGCGGGTGCCACGGGCCCACAAGGTCCAGCTGGTCCTCAAGGTGCGGATTCTACGGTGGCTGGGCCCGCTGGTGCTACTGGTGCTACTGGTCCTCAAGGTGCCACTGGGCCACAGGGTGCTGATAGTACGGTGGCTGGTCCACAAGGGCCAGCTGGGGCTGCAGGGCCTCAGGGGCCACAAGGACCAGCCGGTGCCGATAGTACTGTAGCTGGGCCCCAAGGCCCCGCTGGAGCCACAGGTTCCCAAGGTGCCACAGGTCCTCAAGGGCCTGCAGGGAGCGATGGTGCCACTGGCGCTACTGGTGCCACTGGAGCTACTGGTGCCACAGGTCCTCAGGGTGCTACGGGTCCTCAAGGCCCAGCGGGTGCTGATGGGGCTGATGGCAGTAGCAATGTTGTAGGAGACACAAGCCCTCAACTAGGTGGAAACCTAGATGTAAACGGTAATGATATCGTCAGCACCTCTAACGGATCTATTGATCTAGACCCCAACGGCTCTGGCAAAGTTACATTCAAAGGCAATTCGACGAGAGGCTCTGGTCAGTTCGTTTTAAATTGCGAAAACAACAGTCATGGCATTACCGTTAAAGGCCCACCGCATTCGGCAAATGCTAACTACACGCTGACGCTACCAAATACGGATGGGACGGCAAACCAAGTTTTAAAAACGGATGGCAATGGAAATCTGGATTGGGTTGCTCAAACCGTCGATACCAACACAACTTACAGTATAGGTGACGGTGGACTAAGTCAGAACAATTTTACCGATGCAGATCATTCCAAATTAGATGGCATAGCAACAAGCGCAAACAACTACAGTCACCCAAACCACACAGGTGAAGTCACATCGACAGCCGATGGTGGTACAGTCATTAGCGACAACGTGGTGGACGAAGCCAACCTCAAGGTCAGCAACTCGCCCACCAACGGCTATGTGCTGACTGCGCAGAGCGGCAATACTGGCGGCTTGACTTGGGCAGCGGCAAGTGGCGGTGGTGGAGACCCTGCCCTTTACCGTGACAATGCCTCAAGTGCTACTACGCCCGTGGCCTCTGGGGCTAATGCGGTGGCGATTGGGACGGGGGCCGAGGCGAGCGCAGTTGACGGAATTGCGATTGGCAAGGACTCTGACGCCACTGGGTCATTCCGCAGTATTGGAATTGGGCGGCTTGCTCAAGCACAGCAAAACAGCGCCATCGCGCTGGGCTATAGCGTTTTATGTAATGCCCCGAACGGAAACGCGCTTGGGAACAGCGCACAGGTTTTCACTGGCACTGGCGCAACCGCGATTGGCAATTCGTACGCTAGTGGAGCGGAGAGTTTCTCAGCCGGTATAGCCAATAACGGAAGCAGCTACGGCGCTACTGGTGCTAATAGTATTACGATAGGCCAACTTGCAAAAGCCACTCAAGCAAACAGCATTGCGATTGGCGACACCGCATTAAGCACGACAGCAAACCAAATTGCTTTAGGCGGCACGACAGACACCGTTAAGATTTCTGGAACATACACGCTACCCCAAGCCGATGGCTCCAACGGACAGGTGCTTACAACGGATGGCTCTGGTGCTGTTACGTTTGCAGATGCTGGCGGCGGCGGCGGTGGAGACCCTGCCCTTTACCGTGACAACGCTTCTGGAGCCACTACGCCAACCGCAAGTGGTACAAATGCGGTGGCGATTGGCACGAATGCTCAAGCCACAAATACAAATGCAGTAGCCATAACAAGAAACGCTGTGGCGAGTGGAAGTTCATCATTCGCCGTTGGAAACAATGCTGCGGCCACAGGTACAAATGCTATAGCCATTGGCCCAAATACAGATGCGGCAGAAAGATCAGTAGCCATAGGGGGTGCAGGAGCGCAAGCACTAACTACAAATACAACTGCAATTGGCAGTAGTTCATCTTCTCAACCTGCTACAATCCCTTCTGGTGGGAGCGGAGGTACTATAGCTCTTGGTGGTTCTTATGCTTCTGGTACAGACAGCCTTGCCGCCGCCATAGCCAACAACACCTCATCCTACGGTGCTAGTGGTGCTAATAGTATTGCGATTGGGGAACTTGCTAGAGCTACAGCAACTGACAGCGTTGCAATCGGCAGCGGTGCGGAGGCAAAATATACTGGAGCGGTAGCGCTAGGTTTAAATAATGAAAGTAGGTTTTGGGGCTTTACTGCGGGTAAAAACAGCCTTGCCATGGGAACTACAAGTGTTGCAATAGGTGATGATGTTCGTGCTTATGAGGATGAAAGTGTAGCGCTGGGTCGACTTACCGAAACACGAGTACGTTCATCTATTGCTTTTGGTTCTTATGGATTTGGTTCAAGAGGCGATTGTCAATCTGGCCTATACGTCCTGAATAGATTTACAACAGATGCGACAGCAACCGCTTTGATTGTCAATGGGGATAGTTCATCAACAGCAGCCTCCTCGTCTAATCAAATCGTCCTCCCGAACAACTCAGCATACGCTTTCCACGGAACCATCGTAGCACGTCAGCAAGCATCAGGTGGCACAGCAAGTGCAGCATGGAGAATAGAAGGCTTAATACGCAGGGAAGGTTCTGCTGGTACAACAGTGCTAGTCAACAGCGCAACAACAGTCCTAGACAACACACCATCTTGGGGCTTGGCTTTAAGCGCTGATACAACAAACGGCTGCCTTCAAATTACAGGTACAGGTGCATCATCGACCAACATCAGGTGGGTCGCTACAATTCACACATCTGAAGTAACTTACGCCTAAGGAGATAACTAATGGCTATTCAACACAACATATCTGAAGCGAACTCCGATTATGGCATTTCGTTTTCAGGTGCATACTACCGCATCGTGACAGCGAGCATCAGCCGTCAGCGTGGCTCAGACCCCAAGTTCAGCGTGATGATTGACTTGAGCGCATATGCAACAAGCTCGCCCGACGATGACACTCGTGAGGTAGACTTCAAGCGTTACAGCGCAAATCTGGCTGACATTGAGGCAGCATCAGGCGATAGCTTCCTAGACAAGTGCTATTCGTGGGTGATGGCGCAAGCCGACATGGATGGCTCTACAGCCGTATAGGGATGCAGCACATGCCAATGGAGATACTGTGGTCCAGCGCACTCACCGTTGTAATCGCCCTGGTCGGATGGATCCTTAAGTCAGCTTATGAAGAGATCACCCGCCTCTCCATTTTACTCTCTAGAACACGCGAAGAGTTCGCCCGTGACTACGCTCGGCGCGACGAAGTGAACCAAGCCATGTCTCGCGTCATGGACCGCTTGGACACCTTAGATGCTAAGATAGACCGCCTGATTGAGGCGGGTCGCT
>UEXN01002587.1_pt1 | contig 12622 bp, 15 predicted proteins | sample 1796711 | NCBI WGS metagenome assembly UEXN01 (sample SAMEA4772470, study PRJEB27181) | metagenome | reverse complement strand
TTTCATGAGGTTATAGTGCAAAAGTTAAAACTACAGTTGGTGTGGGTATGTACAATCAACAAGGCGAGGGTCTTTAGGTAGCCCCTTTTGAGCAAGTTTACCTGTACTTGTGCCAAGAGAACAGGTATCTAATCATACTTCTTAGACCTTTGATATCTCTCGTTATAGGAAGGGTGTTGTCTAGTAAATAATCCTGTAAAGCCATCTGCAAAATTGCCTCTCATCCAGTCTGGCAACCATGTGTCATCATCTTCTGAGCCTTGAAACCTTTCATACCATCTACCAAACACATCTGATTTGTCAGCAGGGCTACCATCATCAAATGCTTTTTGTATCTTTTTTTGATTACCCGCACCTATTACATGAGGTGGGTTCTTATCATAAATATTAGCATATACAAAGTTAGCCTGAGCATCAGCACTATCTTCCTGATTGGTATCTTCTAAATAATCAAGGTAAGATGTAAGATGTCCACCAGTAAACTGGAATAAACCATAGCCTTTGTTTTCTCTAGTAGTATCTTCTACTTGTGTAAAGTCAAAAGTACCACCAGTTTCTACATCTATGTTGCCAAGTAAGGCAGGTATTTCATCTTCTTCAAACCCTGCCCTAAGTAGCGAACCTCTTATTTCTTCTGCAGTCATACTAGCCAAACAAAGCCTTGATATCAGCAGACATAGAAGGAGTAGATAAATCTTCAAACTTTTCTTTATCTTCTTCCTTAATTTTTTCATATTTCTGCTCTTCTGGATTCCATATCATAGTTGGCTCGTCTGGAACAAATGCAGGTTTTTGACCATACATTTCCATAGCTTTATTATACCCTTCTTGTGTTTGCCAGAAATCATCCTTCTCGTCAACACTCATGTTGCCACCTTTATCAGATTTAAAACCATTAGTTTTTTCAGAAGGTTCTACTTCTTCACCTTTGGCTCTACCACCACCCATTTCTAAATCATCAATCATATCTACAGGTTCATTTCCTGTAAATTTTCTACGAGCAGATTCTTCATCTGTTCTCATATCTTTATCAATAATTTTTTCATTCATTTCTTCTTTGCTTACTGTAATAGGCACTTGAAGAAAATCTCCTTGTTCGTTTCTTTCGCCTGTCAACTCTCTTTCATTTTTTTTGTCAGCTTCATAAGCTGCAATTGCAGCAGCAGTATTTCTTTCTTGTAGATTTCCATCTTCATTATCTACTCTACTTTCAGACATAGCTGCTTCTGCCTTATCACTTTGGTCATCAGCCTGTAGTTGTTTAATTTCAGCTTTTGCTGATTCTATCATAGCTTGTAACTCTGCTATTCTTTCTGCTCTTTTTACCATTGCCATTTTAATTCTCCGTTTAAATTATTTAGTAACTTTAAGTTCTTCATTTGCGTAATATGTAGGAAAACCAGATGCATTTGAAACAACTTTCCACAACGCTTCTTTTAATGAATCTGGAGCATTGTAATAATCATCATCTATAAAACTTCTTGCATAACTAGATAATGGACTATATGAAATTGGCGTAAATTTACTTGCAGTCCAAAACGCCCAATCTAATGTATCACCACTTGAAAGAGTTGGACCAGTTAATGTGCCTTGTTTTAAAGATAAATACTCTTTTCCAAAAAGTGCTTCAAGAACAGTTTTTGGAATTACAGAGGCTTTACTTAATCCAGTATGTAATGGATTCATAATCCAGTGCATTGGTTCTGCAATTTGTTTTGATACAACCATTTCTTCACTATCACCTAAACCTAATCTACCAGTTAGCCAAAACTCTGCTAAATCAAAATCTACATCTGAACCTGCAAAAAGTTTATGTAAAATATAAGCAAAAAATGAAGTTGCTACCATACTTCTTGCAGTATATCCCAAGTACATATTTAATTCAGCTACTTCTTTGTTAGTTAATTTAGCTTTTCCTTTACTACTAATTACTTTATCAAGACCTTTTGTACTCATACCCATGCCTCTAAAGGCAATTCTTATATTTGATATTGTCCAGTCTGGTGAAAACAAAACTAAGTTACTGTATTTTTGAGCAGTTGGAGTTGTCATGGCTGCACCAACAGCAGCTAACATTCCTTTAGGATTATCAGCTTCTTTAACAGCTAATGCAGCCCATTCTGCTGAAATTCTTGTCATGCTTTGACCACCAAATGCGTCATCTGTAAAAGCAGCAGCAGCTACCATTGCATCTTTTTCACTCAATCCATGCCAATCATCTGCTACTATTTTTAATCTACCTATGCCTTTAGCTTTTGGCGACATCATTTTTTCTTTCATTAAAAGATAAGTATAAATTTTGGAATAATCGTGCATATAATCCCAAGTTGCTTTATCAATAAAACTTTGTGCCTTGTCTATAGGTTTTAATACTTTATATTTTTCTAATACATTTTTAAAACTACGATACCCCGGCAATACTAATTCGTTATTTCTTGCAACACCAATGCCCATTTGTGTTCTTGCTAATTCTTTTAAAAGACTTTGATGTTGATATTCACCATATAATTTTACAGGTTTACCATCAGAGCCTACTTCTATTGCACCATTAAGACCTCTTTTATAAAGTGGTTTGCCATTTAAATCAGTTGCAACTTCATGTGGACTCCATTGTGCTTCCATAAATTGCTTTACTTTTCTCATACGAGCAATACCACTTCCATTTGGATTTAACAAACTTGTATACATTCCTGAGTAAACACCAGACATAAACAATGCTTGTGCATGGAAAAAAGATTGTGCTAAAACTGTTCTTTTAACTGCATTATTTGCAATCAAAATTTTGTCTAGTATGCCACCTTTACTAATTACAAAAAATTGGTCTATTGCACTATTTATAGTAGGGTGTAATAATACATTTTGTAAAGCAGGATGATTACTAGACACATACCCTAATTCATCTCTTGCAATTTTTGCAACTTTTTCACCTTTATTAATAATTAAACCTATGTCATTCTTTCCATAAACAATTTTTGCACTTTTAATATCTTTAATAATAACTCTGCCAACAATAGCTTTTGTCATTGACCTAGTATAAGCATCTAATATTTTAAAAATATCAGTTTCGATATCATATCCTTCTTCTTTTATTTTTTTAATTGTTCCTATATGAGAACGAAAATTGTCAAATGGACTTTTCTTTTTTAATCCAGTTTTATTTGCAATTTTTAAAATTGTATCATTAGATGTTCTTGATGGCTTTCTTAATATATGTGTAACATAATCTATTATTTGCTGTTCATCTAACAGCACACCAAACTCTTTTGCTGTTTCTTTGTACACAGCCATTAGATTTTGATATGCTTTCATAGCTTGTTCTACTTCTGGAAATTTTTTTTCAAGTGCTTTTCTTTCTTGTATTATTTTTGCAACTTCTGTAAAGGTATTTCCATGTTGATTTTTTTGTCCTTTTTTTGGTAAAGTATAATTTTCTAAATAATTAATAAACTGGTCGCTTGTTAATCTTGCGTTTTTATTTTTTAATACCGACTCTAATGTTCGCATTACACGATTAGTTTTATATTGCAATTCCTTTGTAATGTTTTCAGCTTCTTTTGCTGATTGATATACTTTACTTTTCATTGCAGCTTTACTTCTGCTTAATTGTGGTAAAAACTGTCTAGTTGCTATACCTGCAGCCATTCCTAAAAGAGAACCAAATCCCATATCTTCTGGACTTTGACTTGTTAAATAAATACCCGCAGCAGCACCTATAATTCCTGCTTTAAATCTACTTGCATTTGTAATAATTCTACCTTTATTTTCTGCATCAAAATTTTTCATTACTGTTGCAAAATCGGTTGATTCTCTTACTGATTGACCACCTACTCCATCACCTTCTGGGTCTAATCTACTTCTTAATTCATTAACATAATCTATTTCTCTTTGTGTTCCCCAGTCTTTATCTAAATAATTTTTGTTTCCAGTTTCTTTTCTTAAAGTATCGTATGCTTTTTCGCCTTTGGTTAGTTTATATTGAGCTTCTTGAAATGCAGCCTCTTGTTTAGCAGCTAAACCTCTGGCTTCCTTCATGATATATTTTCTGTTACCATTGCCATCTAATTCAGCAGATAAAGATATTTCTCTATCTATAATTCCATTGTCAACTTCTCTTGCAACTTGCTCTAAAGGTGTTTTGTCAGCATCTTTTTTTCCTGCATTTAAAGTTTCATCAAGAGTTTCTATTGCTCTTGCTCTCCACAAATCACCTCTGCTTGAATGATTTAATCCCTCTGGTAATACAACTTTAACAGCACCACCACTAGAAGGTCTGTCAACTTTAGTTAAATCCCTAAAGTCTGGATTATCTACTTCTTGTGCAACTCCAGTTTTAGCTTGTGCTTTTTTTGTAGTTTTTTTCTGTTGTTCTTTTATTAATGTTTTTTGTAAATTTCCTTGCCATTCAGCACTCCAACCCAAGCCTTTAACTTTTTTTCCATCAACACCTTTAAACTCAGAAAATTTAACACCACCTAAATCAGATTTAATTTTGTTAAAATTTTCACGCATCCTTGCTGAACCAGTTTTGTTTAACATCCAATTTCTACTGATGTCTTTACCTAAATGTCCAGTAACTCCACCAAATGCAGTGCCAAACAATGCACCCATAGCCATTCCATTTTGTAGATTATTTCTATCTATATGACCTTTAAATGTTAAATCACGCATACCTTCATATACACCACCATATACAGCACCTTCAACACCTCTGCCTAAAGCACCATATCCTAGCTTTTGTGCTTTACTCATTTTTTCAAATGATTGGTAATATTTAGGTTTAATGCCCAACCCTGCTCTTACAAGATTTTGTCCTGCTTGAGCACTTCTTGTAACAACAGCAGGTATTCTTAAAAAATTAATTGCTAATAATTGTGGGTCTGCAGCTACCATTCCTGCTAAAGAACCAATGAATGCACCTGGTCTATCAGTAGCATAATCCCATGCAGCTTTCAAAGTTTGTAATACATTTAAATCTTCTTCTTCATATCCGTATTTCTTTTGGACATCAGATACATCAAAATTTCCATTACCTCTTAACCATGTATTTTCATATGCTATATCCATATCATCATGTATAGCTTCTAGCATAGAATTATTTGCAATTCTGTCAGATTCTTCTTCTGGTTTTAAGTTTCTTGATTTTGCAATAGTGTTGTAATATTCTTCCAAAGCTACAGAGTCATACCATCCAATAGCATTACCCCATTCAGACATATTATCTTCAAGCCATCTTCTTTTGTGTTCGTCTTGTAACTCTTGTCCTTCTTTTATTCGTTGTTCGTATTCTTCATCTGTATCTAACAAAGCATCTCTTTGCAAAGAAGGAGTTAATCTATCTAAATAACTTCTATATATTGATGAGCCTTCTAGCATTTCCCCAAATGAATTTCCTATATCACCAAAAAATCCTAACTCTTGATATTTTGGTGCTGTATCTAAAAAGTATTGGATAGTAGCATCTCTTTCAACAGGGCTTTTACCTCCTGCTACATGCACTAAACCATAACCTTCAATCCAAGTTGTACTCATATTATTTTAGAAGTGCCATTATATCTTCATCCATTGCATTGATAGGAGCATTAGTATAACTAGCTGTAGAATTAAAACTTACAGTTGCAGGTGCAGCTTCTACATTTTTTGGTTCTGTATTTCTACTTTTTGGTGTGTTTAATATAATATTTTTACCCGATAAATATTTTGCTGTTTCTGTGTTTCCAATATCTTCTACATATTCTTTTAAACCTGAAATTGTTTTTGTCGGGTCTAACAACATTGCATTTATAGTTTGTTTATCAAAACCTTTTGCTTCTAAATGAATAGCATAATTTTGTATTTCACCTTTTAATTGGGCATATGCTTCTTTAAAATCAAAATCGTATTGTTCTTTCCAATCTTTATTTTTATTATCAATTCTAAATTCTTTTCCTAACTCACCATAAGCAACACCATCTTTGTCATTCCAAGATGTTTGTAAAAATCCATTAACTACTTCTTTTGTTAAAACTCTGTTTGCTAAACTATCAGTAAGATTATCAAAAAGTCTATTAGAAGGAGTATTAGCTGCTATATAATTTGCAGTTTTTGTTGCTTCTGTTTTTTCCATTTCTATAGCTGCATTTGTAACTGTCATTGCCATATCACCGAACCCTGCCATAGACAAATCAGTAGCTAACGCTCTTAATTTTTCTGGCGTATCTGGATTAGGATGCTTTCTTTGTAACTCATCTAAAATACTTTGTCTTTGCATTGCAGGACTTGAACCTTGCATTAAAGAAGCTGTTAATGGATTTCCCATATTTGCAGTATAAAATGCTGCTATATTTCCAACTTGTTCACTATTATGACCCGCCATTGATATAGCATTAGACATCATAGCATTATCTAATGCCATTGCTGTACTATACTTATCTCCAAACATTCCCATTATTTATCTCCTAAAATCCTAAAAGACCACCTAGTAATCCACCGCCTGTTCCACCACCTAACAATGAATCCCAGATACCTTTTTTTCTTTTTGCATTACCCATAGCTGTACTTGCTTGAGCACCATATATCATATTTGACGCATTACTTATACCCGATATATTTTTAATTGGTATTGATGCACCTTGTTGTGTACCTGCTTGTATAAATGGAATTTGTTTAAGACCAAGTGCTGTAGCAGTTGCTAAATCTCCTTGTTGTCTTGCTCTTTCCATATCAAGTAATTGTTGTGATTGCATCATAGCTTGATTAAATGCGTCTGTATCTGCTGCTGCAATTGAATCTTCAACAGAACCATACAACTCTGAACCACCTGTAGAACCTAACATGCCTTTTGCTTGTAAAGATTCCATAGTCATGTTTCTTAAATTATCAGCTTCACCTGCACGAAGGTCAGCGTTTTGATTGTACAAGTACATTTGCAATGCGTATGGGTCATCACCCATAGCTGCAATTCTATCTCTACCTGCAGAACTTCTTGCAACTAAAGCATCATATTCAGCTTGTAACTCTGGTGATAACCTCTCAGTTATCATTTTGTTTTCGTAATCTATATCAGTAGTACCTAGAGTATTATCACTAGAATAACCTGCTCCCATTTCAGCAGCTTTATCCATTAATGCTAATTGTCTTTCATAATTTTCTCTAGCAAGAGCCTCTATATCAACACCTCTACCGCCACCCATAGGAAATGGAAACATCCCTGTTTGTTTTGTTTGTTGTTGTGGGCCATTCATAATTCCACCCATTGATTTTCTTGTAGGAACAAAACCTTTTTCGTTTGGCATTGTTCTTCTATATGCTGATTGTTCTAGTGCCATTTTATTCTCCTAATTATTTAAAGTACACCTAACAACCAAGCTGCACCTGCTTGTCCGGGGTCTGAGTTGTAAGGTATACCACCTCTATTTCCTGCTCCACCTCCACCAATAGTAACAACTACTTTAGTTGGAATATCTCCGCTTGTTGGAATAGTGTAAGTTCCAGAAGCAGTTCCACCTGCATCTCCCGGGCATCCCGGCTGATTATTTTCACTATCTGAACCTCCACCTCTACCACCATCTGAAACTGTTGATGTCCACGGTGGGTTAGACCAACCTGAAGGTATGCTAAAATTCAAAGTTGTGCTACAGCTACTACCACCCATTTGTCCACCTGCTCCTCCAGAAGCAGTTATAGTATGAACTACAGTACCATCAGCTTTTTGAAATGATAAAGTTGTGGCACTTCCACCTCCACCGTGTATAGGAGTTGTATTCATACCTTGATTCTTACCACCTCCACCTCCACCTCCAGAGGCTTTGTATTGAATGCTAGTTTCAGCAGCATTAATTTGATAAGTTCCACTTGATGTAAATACTTGAGCAGAAGGTATATAGTATGTCCAAATCTTTGTACCATTAAGATACACATTAGCCATATCAGAGCCATTAAACTTGACTTTTTTACCTGCTGCTAAAGCATCACCATTAAAATATATATCACCCATATTATGTAGTTACTATGTATAAATCTCCACCAGAAGTATAAATCTTAGCGTGTCCGTAAACTGTCTGACTAGACCTAAGTGCTGCGTGTGTTGTTACATCAGCATCAATAGCTGCCTGTACCATTGCTGTACTAGCTGCTTGTGTTGTGTTTGTTGAAGTCGCAGCAGTAGGAACAGTTGGTATTCCAGTTACAGCAAGTGTTCCTGCTATAGTTGTATTACCTGCTATAGTAACATTATTTGCTGAAAAATCTTCACCACTATCACCATTAGTATCTGCTTTAGAATTAACTGCTGTTCTAACTGTTGTAAATTCAGTATTAAAGTCAGAGCCAGATATTACTTTCGCTGCATCACTATCTGAAAGTGCGTCTTTTCCCGACCAATTAACTGCTATAGTGTAATCACTCATCTTATTTTCCCTTGTTTTGAAATTATTGCTATATCTTGTAAAGAAGTATTATAGCCATTACTAATTATACTTAAATTTAATTTAACATTTTTTGCACTACCTGTTAATGGCGTTGTATATTCTTGTAAACCATATATAGGCGTAAATTTAGAAGCACCATATAATGATGTAGATGCTCCCCAAAATGCTGTTGTACCAGTTGTTGCAGGATTTAAATTTATAATAGTTGTAGATGATGGATTTATACCAAAATCTTTATACCATTGTAAACCTAATGTTGCACCACTTCCACCTTCTAAAACTAAAATCATTCTTTTTAAAATAGAAGCCATAACACTTTGATTTAATCTAATCCATATACTAGATATATCAGCAGTGATAGGAGCATTAGTATAACTAGCTGCCGAACTAACCCAAGCCAAATCCGTATCAAAATATCCTTCATATCCTGCTATACCACCATCTTTTTGTCCTGCTACCAATCCTGCATACAATACAGACTGTATCATACAAGAAGGTTCTCGGTCATTATCAAATGTCCATGTTGTTACTCGAGGTGTACCTGCAGGTGTAGCATGTTTAAAATCAAATACATATGTAATATTTTTATCAGTAAAAGTCATAATGTATATGCCTTCATTTTCTAAATATATTGACTTAACATTTGTACTAACTGCAATGTTTCTTATTAATGTATCTTTAATAGCTAAAGATAAATCTTGCATAGGTAGTTTATCTTTTTCTGTTGTACGAGCTAATGACCTTAAACCTGTTTCTGACAAGAAAACTAAATCATCAGCAATAGCTTGTACACTATCTCTAGCTACACACCCTACACCTCGTATAACTTCATTAAGTGCTAGTGTTCCACCCGATTCTGGGCCATCATACAACACAATATTGTTTTTACCAAATATAACTAATTGTCCATAAAAAGGTGCAATAGCTACAATTTCGTCATTTCCCCATACTGTTTTTAAATCAATAAATCCAGAACCAGTGCCAGTCCAATCATCTCCATCTAGCAAAACAGAGTAATAAACTACATCTGGGGCTTCTGAAACTCCTCCTACCCACAACTTTCCATATGCACCCATACCACAACTAGGGTCAAATAGCGTACTTATAGACGCAGGGTCAGTTGCATGTGCTGCCCATCTTGAGCCAGAACTTTGTGCACCATCATATCTTTGTGGTACTACTCCTGTGTGTAAACAATGTAATCTTTTATTAAAATTAATAAATTGCCAATTGCCTGTACTGTTAGCAACGGTATGCTTAACATCAGCACCACTACTAGGAAAGGCAGCATTAGGAGTTGTAAAGTCCACTGTGTAAATAGAAGTACCGTGACTAGCAAATATTTTATTAGTTCCAGAATCATTATGCTCCACCATAGAACCTATAGCTGTGCCAGAAGGAACTACTTTTTGTTTTAAACCTTTTCTAAAAGATATTCTACCCGACTCTCTCATTACTACATTATCTGCAGTTGTAAGATATGATGGGTCTAATGTAGATGGATTACTTTGTGTATTTAATCCATTAACACCAAAATTATCTAAAGGTAAATATTCTAAGTTTTTAGCCATTATCTAAAATTAACTGTTCCATGAGAATAATTTTCATTTACATACCAATCTGTTTCATATTGAGCATTTCCACTATCTAATATAATTGCTTGTTTAAGTGCCTCTCCAGTTTCTTGTGCCATAAGACTAGATTGTGTTCCACCATCTTCACCACGCTCAGATATAGCCCTTGCCCATGCTCCAAGTATTACTGGTTTACTTGGTATTTTTAAAACTGTTGCAGCTAAAGTTAATTCACTTTGTGGTTTAACAATGTCAAAAGACAATGTGTGTGCTTCTGTAGGTACTGGCGATAAATCTATTTTTAAATTATTAGAACTATCACTACCATTAAAAGCATAATACAATGGCTCACCTGTATCATCTGTAGGATATTTGACTGTGTTAATATAATTTCTACTAACTTGATTAAGATGTATTCCTGTATTATTATTTATAACATCTAATATTTTTATTTCCTGACCAGAACTTAGGTTGTAATTTTTAGTACCTGCTACTGTAGATATATTTACTGTTTCTCTTAAATTTAACCAATCATGATATCCTTCAACATTTCTTTTACTATCGTTAATTAACGCACCTATAGTTTTTTGATACGCTGATATTGTATTAGAATCATTTATTGCACCAGACCAATCACTAGATATAGTATCTTCTCTAAGTCTAATTAGTACTTGATTTATTAATTCTCTATATGTCATATACTATCCTTTAATTATTTTTCCCCAAACTGAACATTTACCATCTACTATATCCACTACTTCAACTTGAAAATTTCCATTGTCAAAAAAAGTTACAATACCAAAAGCATGATTCCAGTTATGTAGTCTGCCTTTCAACCATGTGTTGTTTTCTGCTGACATATCTTTTAAACAACCCATTGACCAAGCACTTATATTTCCATCTAATAATCTTGTTGATGAAAACCTTGAAACATCATGTGTGTGTCCGTACATAATGTTTGTACCATATCTTTCTAAATGTGTCTTAGCATGAGTAGTTGTTGTATACGCACCATGTACAAAAGACAACTTACCAATGGTTAATACTTCATTGTACTTACGATACTCATAACCCCTGTCATCCCATTTACAAGCATTTCTAAATAAATACTGTTCAAGATATGGGTTTTCTAATACAAAAGCATCTAGCCACTCATCATGATTACCTGCAAGAATATGTCGAGTATTGCATTTAACCTTGTCTAACACCTTGTCAAACCTGTCTATTTGCTTATTAACAGCTTTAACTTCTTTATCTATTTCTGGTAACTGGTACTCTAGTGGTGGTCTTTTCTGTCGTTTATACCTATGCCCCGATACAGAATTCCATTCTCCAACATCACCCAGATTAATAAATATGTCTGGTTTAATCTCTTCTATTGCCTTTAGTACAACTTTGACCGCTTTCTCATCATGTATCGGAAAGTGTTGGTCGGGTATAACTACCGCCCTTTTCATTATTACCTACCTTTTGCTAATTGTGCTCCAAAGTAGAATTCGATAATCATTGTTGCCCATCTAAATATTTCATCAAATTTCAACATCCCTTCTACAGTAACATACTCTATCTCGTCTGCTGTCAATTGAAATCCTAATATACTAAAGCCTTCTGTTACTGTCGGTATAACAGTTGGCACATTCCAAAACACAGGGGCTACTTGTGTAAATATAACTAAAGCTAATATAGTTAAAATAATAATTCTTCTGTTCATAGCAGCCATAGGGCTTTCTTTATCTGCTCTATCTCTTGCCATGTTGATAGAATCGTTACGAACTTGCAACGATTGTATCATTAATTTTTGTTGTTCTTGTGCTGCTTGACTTTTCAATGCAAACAATTTTGCAAAAAAACCTAAAGCAATTGGTGCAACATTTGTTATAAAAGCTATCATGCAACTAATTTTAATAAATTAAACATACCTACTTCACTTGCTAAAAAATATGCAAAACCACCATAAATAAAATATCTAATTTGATTTAAAATAATAAATATCCTTTGTATTTTATCGTTGGTATCGTCAATCTTACTAAAGAGTTTAGCTATCTGTGATGAATGTTTATCTAACTGTAACTGCACTCTATTATTTTCCATTACTTTTTAAACCCTTTTTTCATTTTTGCATAGGCTTTTTTAGTAATAGTAGATTTACTCTTAGGTCTACTAATACCCTTTTTTTTCCTAGCATTAATGTTTGCGTATAGTCCTCGTTTAGCCATTACCACTTTACCTTGTTTGCCCAGTAAGCTGCACTCATCTTACCTTTTTTAATATTTTTACCATGTCTAGCTTTAAATGATTTAGACCTAGCTGTTGTTTTTCTATCGCCAGTAACTCCTTGTTGACCAAATCTGATTGTCTTAACTTGGCTTCCATCTTTTGCTACTACAACATGACTCTTTGTTTTGTGGCTAGGTGTACGCTTAGGTTTGTTAAATCCAGATACACCTGCCCTAGCTAATCTTGAATCTTTAGCCATTACTTTTTACCTTTCCTTACTGGTGCTTTTCTTTTAGCATTTTTTTTCATAGGTGGTCTACCTCTTTTACTTCCGTATGTTCCTTTTCCGTATGGCATATTATTCTCCTAGTTTGCTAGTGGGTTATCTAACGCTCTTTGTAGTCTTGTGTTAAGTCTTTCTTCTAC
>UEXN01002567.1_pt1 | contig 12693 bp, 16 predicted proteins | sample 1796711 | NCBI WGS metagenome assembly UEXN01 (sample SAMEA4772470, study PRJEB27181) | metagenome | reverse complement strand
TGTCTACAATTTTTACGGGATTAGAATAATTCTTTTTAGTTACTACGCCACCATCATACAAACCCATAGCTGCTGCAGTACCTCTAGAAGACATCATGCCTTGCGGTGCACGATTAGCAGAAGGACGATATTTACTGTCCTCTTGTTCAGGTGTAGTTACACCACCTAAAGCATATCCTTTTTTCTTACGCATTTTAAAATCCTTATGTAGTTAAAGGGCTACCCGAAAGCAGCCCCTTAATTTTTTAGTTACGCAAGTGCGTCACGACCTACTTCGTCAGCAGACATTTCGCCTAGTGCGCTAACGTCCATCATTACAGCGTATACACGTAGTGTACCTGCAGAAAATGATGCGCCAGAACCTGCAAGTGTTACGTCAAGTGTATCTGCAGAAGTAATGACAACATCACCTGCTACAGCAGCGGAAGGAGCATACGCCCCATCTGCAGCACCGTCAATATCAAAAGCAGCCACGTACTCATTATCGTCTACGGCTGTACCCAAGATAGCAGTAGCATCTGTACCTGTATTCATAGTAGCGGAAGCTGTCACTTGAATACCTGCAGCAATAATTTTAGTATTTGCAGGAACAGTGATAGCTTGTACTACATCAGCAGGTGCAATGCTATTTGCCGTTAGGTCGATTGTTTGCTCTACCATGTAAGGCTGACGCCCACGTGAAGAAGCTCCATGTGCAGGAGCTAGTTGTGCAGTAATAGTAGCCATTGTCTAGTTCTCCCCTTATGCCAAGTGATACTTAGCGTTCACAAGAGCTTCTGGACGAAGGATCTTGCGACCATATAGATGCATTCCACGAACAATGTCAGCGAATGAATCTGGGTCACGGTATGTTTCAGTTTTGTTGATCTGCTCTGCAGTTGCAACGGCTGAATCGTGACCAGCAACAATCATACCATAGTTGACAGCAGAGTTCGTACCTGTAAAGGACGGACCTGTACCAACGGCTGGTAAGTTGTTTGATTGATAAACACGGAAACCATGAATGTTCATTCCGATTTGACCATTAGCCAAGCCTGAACCACCGAAGTCGGCGTTAAACAAACGTGAGTCTTCGTCTTTCAGAAGTTCCATAAATACTGGATCTACTACCAACCAACGGCCTTGAGTATCCACATTTTGTTGATCCAACAAACGTGACATACGTGCAATAACAGTTAATGGGAAAGTATCACCAACAGCAGGAGTAGTGTCAGTTGCACCACCAGCACGTGGCTGAAGGGCAAGCGCATCACCAGCAGAACCACCAAAAGCTGCTGCATCAAGTTTCATTGAAGACAACAGTTCATCTGTACCTGCAGTTGAAACAGCTACAGTACCATTAACAGTTGAGTTAACTGTGTCAGGTGTACCATGAATGGCTGACTGTTTAAAACCAGTTAAGTAACCAAGTACATCTTGGTCAAACTGATCAGACAAACGATACGCAGCACGATCACTTGCAAGACTTTGGAAGTTTACGTGGGAATGCGCTTCCTCAATATCGTCAACCTTGAAAGCAAAATAATTGGCTTTGTCGATTGTCAATGAGAAATCTTCATCGTCAAGATCTTGTGGTGTAATAGTTGTGCCACGCTCATATGCTTTAACAGTGATCTCAGGTTCTTTGATAATTTTAACTGAGTCGCCCATCGCAGCGATTTCTCCAAAATAATCGGAGTTAGTAATAGCTTCACAGATTGATGCTTTGCGGAAAGCAAGTTGCACCTGTTTGCTATAAATTACTGGTGAGAAATTACCATTGGGTAAATTGCCATGTCCAGCAGCGGATGTAAATGCCATTTTATTTCTCCTAGCATTAAATCACAGATGCAAACGACTAATGACTTATACAGAGGCTAATTCTACTAGGGTGCGTTTATTAGAAAGTTGGCCTACCTTCTAGCAAAACGGGCCATGAGACATTAGGTTGTCCGAAAGCGTGTATTGTTGTTTGCGGATAGTTTAGTTAATTGGTAGTACGGGTAACTGTAGTTAATACCTAACAGGGCCATACTACCGATTGTACATATAGTTATATCATAAATATATTATATGTCAATAGCTTTATCTGGCAGAACCAGACATATCGTAAACAAATTTACCTGTACGAATAGCTTCCATAATTTGGTCAGATGCTTTTTCATATTGTTGAGGTGACATCTTAGCTACCTGTGATTCTTTAAATGTTGTAGATGAATCATATTCTTCAGGTTGACTACGATTATTACGACTGTTTACAGAACGTGCAGCATCTTTAGTGCTTGCAGGTTTTTTTGTTTTAATGTTCTTGTCTGCTTTATATAGATCAATTGCACGACTTGCTGAACGAGCATCACTGTCATTCTCATACAGTGCGTCTTGTACCCACTTAGGTTGTTCGTCAGCCCACTCATGGAACTCGTCACTGTCACGAATTTCACCAAAGTCTGGGTGTGCCTTCATTAATTCAGCTTCTGCTTTTTCACGAGATGCTGTAGCTCGCATTTCGTCAATTTCTTTTACACGATCTTCTAAACCTGCAGACTGTTCACGTGCCTTTTTAATTGCAATGGTTTCTACAATAGCAGCTACATCTGGATATTGTCTTGCCCACGCTTCAATGTCATCATCAGACTTAGGTAATTTAATTTCTTGTTGTGTTACTTCTTTTAATTGACCCTCAAGTTGTTTAAACTTATCTTCCCAAGACTTTTCTTTATCTTGCATATGGCGGCGAAGATCACCATAACGTTTTTTAAAACTTCTTTCTTCTGCACTAGTAGGTTCTGCTTCTTGTGTACTTTCTACAGCTTCACCGTTTTGTTCTGCAATAAGTTGTTCTAACTCTTCTTCTTCTTTTTTACGTTTGTCTTCATTATTATATTTACGATTAGCAAATGCAACTTTCTTTTCTGTTTGCATTTCTTCTGCCATAATATCATTAGCCATTATATTTTCCTTACTGGGGCCACCGTAGCCATGTTGGATGGGGGATGAGTAGCCAGCGTATCTAGGTATTTATCGTGTTCCTAGTCCACGTTTCTTTACAACTGGTTTTTTAGCTTTACCTAAATTAACGTTAGTCATTACTTCTGGGCCAAGCACTTTGCCTAGTACACGGCCTTGTGATGTACCCATTAAACTACGGATAACATCTTTATCATCTTCCTGTAAGCCATTAAAACGATTAGCTACAAGTTGAGTGTACTCTGAAAATTCCATATTATATTCCTGTAATTGTTCTAAACTTACCTACTGTATATACTAAAGGTTCTAGTATAGATCTGTATATACGCCCTAAAGTGTCTCGTTTTTTATTTTGCATAGATGCTCTAATATCTGCAGTACGATGACGTGCAATGTGCTCTAGTGCTTTACGTATAAATTTATTATTTTTATTATACGCTAAGTCTACTAAAGGTAAAAACAAGGTATGATAACCTAGCTCATGTTCTTTTGTCAAGTGATCTTTAGAATAAGATAACCAAATAGCCTGACGATACGAACCAAACCCATATGAGTTATTCATAGCTGTACACACAATTTTATTGTCTGATGCTTCATTTGCAGCATCTGTGTTAGAAGTATCTCCTGAAGCAGCTTCGTTAGCACGTCTATTTGCAGTAGCAGTATAGTGTCCTGCTAATGCGGGATTAGCGTTTAATGATTCTTTTTCAACTTTAGATAAATGGTTAGTAATGTTAGAACTTGTATTAGGATTACTTGAATCTAAACGTGTAGACTTTTCATCACGTACAGGCGCTGGTTTAGGTGCAGGTTTAGGTGCAGGTTTAGCTACTGCTTTTGGTGCAGGTTTAGCTACTGCTTTTGGTGCAGATTTAGCTGTCGGTTTAGGAACAGGACGTAGCGCACTTTGTTTTTGTTCTACTGTAGGTATCTGATCACGTCCTCGTGGATCAAAATCAGGAGTGCTACCAAACTCACCACCCGCACCAATTCCATAAGGATCACTTACCGTTGCAGCAGTTGCAGCGGTTGCGGGTCTAACTAATGTAGGTGGCATTGGGCTAACTGTTAAAGGTGTTTCTGGGCTTAATGGTAGAATTGTACCAACCCCTGTAGGGTCCATAGAAGAATCAAGTTTAGGCAGTGTAGCTGTAAAGGCTTCAGGTTGAGGCATTTGAGGTGCACTAGGTGCTTCTGTCTGTGCTTGTACAGTCACGGGTTGTGCTCTTGTTACCTGTTCTGATACAGGCATAATACCTCTAGGATCGTATGGGTCTTCTTGTCCTTTACTTACACTAGTACTATATGCAACTTGTTCTGGTGTTACTGCATAAGAAGATGTGTCTTGACCTAAACTTGTATTGTAACCTCTTCCCGTTGTAATAGGTGCAGGTACAGGTGGTTCTAATACAGGAATTGTAGACGTATCTTCTGGTAAAACAGGTGGAACATCCACACCTGCAGCTTCCAATAAACGAGGATCTGGACGCCCTGCTTCACCCATATTCATAGTTGCATAGGAAGGTGCTGGAGCAGGTGTAGGTTCAATTAAAGGTTCAGGTTCTGGTGTTGTAATTAATTCATCTACAGGTGGGGGAGTTCCACCTAAAGGATCACCTAGTGGAGCACCAAATTCAGCCTCTGCTGCTGCTGGACCCGATACAGTAGGAGTAAAAGCAGCAAGAGTTTGACTAGCTTGATCTTGTTGAAAGCCTTCATCTACAGCAGGTGTAGCAGTATCTTTAGCTACATCAGGAGTAAAAGCAGCAGGAGTTTGTTTATCTATAGTATTTTCTATCTCAGTTACTCTACTAGCAGTATTAACTGCTGTTTCTTTTTGTTCATTTGATAAATTGAATAAATCAGATACTGTAGTAGCTAAACTAGACAAAGCAGAACTTATACCTGTATTTTTTTCTGTTAAATCTTTTTTAATAGCCTCTAATGCAGCTACCTGACCTGCCATATCTGTTTTTCTAGCTTGTGCAATTTTAGCATCAATATCTTTTAGTATTTCTTTTTTGTCTCTAGAAACGCCATACATTACTAGTGGTCCTAAACCAAATGCAGCGGCTACACCTGATACAACCGTAGATGTTCCATTTGTAAATTTAGTAGCCTCATCAATCCACATCTGTAAAGCCTTGCCATCTTTACCTGATGTATCCATATCCCAACCGCCAGCTTTTTGAAAAGCACTTTGAGGTACTGGCGCAGGTCCATCATCATCTCTATCATTACCAGTAGCTTTATTAATAGCTGTAGACACTTCAGTAGCAATAGCATTAGCCTGACCTTCAGGACTTGTAGGATCGGCAGTGTCTGTGCTTGCATCATACAAAGTATAACCAGAAGGAATTGGGTATATAGGATTGCCTCCCACAAAAGGAATCAAAAGACTTGCTCCTTGAGCATTGCGATACTGTTTAAACTCTACAGCATTCTTGCCCATAAGCTGTTTAAAACTTACCTGTTTTCTTTCGGGTCTTTGTATTTCAGGTGTAAGTCTGCGGGGCGCAGCAGTTTGAGCAACTCCATCTACAACCGCCCCACCTTCTGCCATCTCTTTAGGCGCTTCACCAGCTACAATAACAAGATCGGGTGCATCCATAGGCATATCGTCAGGTACGGTAGCCTCATCGCTATTTCCCATTTGACCCATCTCTTCCATACGTTTTAATCCTACTTTTGCCTTTTGTCGTAACTGCATAAGTTTATCTAGGCCAATGTATCTTACTACATCTTCAGGAAATACAAACTCACCTTCACTTACCATAGCAGGTATATCGTCACGAACACCTTTACGTGTTCCACCAACAGGAACTTCATTGCCAGATTCTTTATCTATCATGCCGCCCTCATCTTTAAGACCGCCATCTTCAAAAAGTTCCATTTGATCTTTCATTGGGGTTCCACCTTTGTTAAATTTTAAATTATCACTACGTGCTTTTGCAGCTTTTTCTGCATCTTCTCTATTTTTGTGAGAACTAGTAGGTTCAATAATTTCAGCTTCTAGCATAAGTTTTAACGTAGCATCATCGTATCTACGTCCATCATGTATACTAGGTACATTTATCCACTTACCTTTGTACTTAAATGTAGTAGATTTTTCAGACACATTCTCACCTTCAGGAGTTACGTATACATCCCTACCTGCCTGTGTTTGTTTTCCTGTTTTAGTACCTACTTTATCCGTCATGCTTTAATACTTCATCTCTAAGTAATTTTAATCTACGTAACTGATATATAGCGCCCTGTGACCTATACATAACTTTATCGTTATCTGATTGTTCCATAGAACGATGTTGCTGTGTTATCAGTTCGTCTAAGTAATTACTGAACTGTTCCCACTGCTGGTGGTTGCTGACCAGCCCCTTGAGCTTGTTGAGGTGCTCCTTGTTCATTGCCACTGAATCCTTGTTCTTGAGGGGTTGGTGCTTGGCCTGTACCTATTGTACCGCCACCTGCACCCGTTGGATCTGCTGGATTAGCACCTGCTGGTGCTGGCTGTTCTTGCTGAAAGCCTTTCATTAGCTCTGCTTGAATAGCCGCTTCATCCATATTGTTAGTTACTTTATCTGGATCTAATTCTAAAGACTTTGCAATCTCACGAATAATATACTGAAACTTAGCAAAGGGTGCAAGAGCAGGACTAGAGGAGATTTGCATAAACTGCATAAGACGTTGACTGCGTACTTCATTAGCCATAAGACTTTCAGTACCACGTGCTTTAACCTCTAGATCACCTTTGATTGTTGGATCAAAGTCAAACTGCATATTAAATCTAAATAGACCTTCGCCTAGTGGACGCAATAAGTAATCATCTACGTTTTTAATTACATTCTTTATACCGCCTTGTGCGGCACCCATAAGCATAGAAATGCCAGAAGCAGTACGACCCACGCCACTGACCCCTGTTTGACCATGAGCGAAAGATGGAAATCCAGTTGACTCATCTGCTAGTACCCTTGCTTTATCAAATAGCTGCAAGTTTTCTGCAGCAACATTGGGAAACTTAGTACCAAAGATAGCTTGCCCCGGTGCTCCACCTTGGCGTCTAAATACTTTGCCGGGGTATACAGATAAGTCTTGACCCGGCACTAAGTTAGTTTCATCAACCTCAATTAAAAGATTACCAGATAATACAGCATTGTCAACAGCCATTCGCATAAAGCCGTTCATTAATGTTTGTGTATCATCCATATTTTCTGCAATACCTACGCCAAAAAAGGAGTAAGGGTTAAGCTCATATGGTGCAGCCATGTACGGAATCTTAGCTGGTTTAAATGGGTTAAGTACCATGCGAAGTAATTTACCGTTACAAATCCAAACATTGGCTTGCAACTCTTCTACTTCTGTTAGTTCTTCTGGAATGTCTACACCCTGTTCTTCTAACATATCGGTATCTACCATACCCCAATACTCAAGAACTTCATAACGCTCTACGCCATGCTCTGGTGCATAGTCAGCTAAGTCATCTTCCCACGATTCTTTATTGTAGTTTTCACCAAGCTGTACTGCCTCTTCAATTACGTTAGAACGGAAGTGCGGTCTGCGTTTTAGGTTACGCAGTTGAGTACGTGACATCTTATGGCGCTCAATAACAAACTGAGCTTCTTCCATATTATTAGCATCAGGATCAGGATAAAAATTCCATACAGATACGTGAGATACTTGAGGTATTGTTTTCATCATAGGAGAATACTCTCCATCGTCACCCCAATTAGGATACTCTTTATCTACAGCAAACGGGCCTTTCATAATACCTGTACCAAATAACGCCATTTCAAATGCGGTACTACGCAAATGTTTACTGGCACTAGACTCTTCCAACTGGTCATGTATTTTCTTTTGCATCATCTTAGCCGCAACCATTGCTGGGCTAAATGTAATTGCTGTAGGAGTTTTGCCTACACCTTCACGTACACCGTCTATGCCTTCTAGTTTATCTTTAAGTGGCCCTAAACTTTCCAAAAGAGTTTTAGATGTAGCACCTGCAGGTAGTTCTCTACCATCTCCTCTAAAGCCATACGGACTTACAGGTTCATTTAATTCAGACTCACGTAACTGTTCAGGCTCTTTAGGATCAAAGTTAACATCTGCAACTACACCATCAGGTAGCTCTGTAGGATCTACAGTAAGCGGAAACTTTTGCCCTGCAAATAATACATCTACAATCTGACCATAAGCAGCTAGTGTTTTTGTTTTAGTTACTTTAATAAATACTCTAGACTTTTCTGCTTCAGTAAACTGTACGTCAGGACTATACAAACCCCGATAGTTACGGTACGCACGTAACCAACGATCCTCATCCTGCTGACGGTAGTCGTCTGCACGATTATACTTTTCCATAATAAAAGGAATAATTTTAGAAGTGTCTGCATCGTCAATAGTTGAGTCATCACTATCTTCTAGAATAATGGCATCGTCTTCAATAAAACCTTCTGTATCTTCTTCCATTTATATTTCCATTGCTGTTAATAACCAAAGGTAGCATCTGCTACTCGCATACCACCTTGTGGTCTTCCGTTTGGATCGTAGTCAAATATACTAAACCTTGGTCTGGACATGATACCATATCGCAAAGCATCGTACAAGTGATCTTCGGAGGTAGTGTCAATATCTTCTGGGTTTCTTTTGTCGATGGGTAGGGCAGGTAGTTGGGCAACCATATTAGTACAACTATTAAAAAACACCATACGAGGCTCTTCCGTAAATTCATCTACCTGTAGCCGCCTGTGTATTTCATTCTTACCGGCTACACGTGAGCCTTTAGATCTATCAGATGGACGCCAGCGACATCCACGTTGAATCATTTGTTCAGCCAATGATGGGCCAGTATCACCACGCTTGTGCCATAAAGAGCTATCAAGAACGCCATACTTAATATTTCCATCTTCAGCCTCTAAATCTAATACCATATCTGCTAAGTCTGCAGCTAGTACCTTACCTACGTATAATTCTCTGTATACAATTAATTGTTCATCAGGAGATACTGCAAACCAAACTACTCCCGACTTACTTCCATACCCATAGTCACATGCCCTAAACTTTACCCAGTTACTTGGTATACGAAAGGGTTCAACTACGTGTATGTTTCTGTCGAACTCTGTAAAGGCTGCACCTTCCTTAATATCCCAATCACCATCTAGTAATTGCCTACGTTGCTGTTCAGGTAAAGACAGAAGCATTGCTTCGTAGTCACCTTGTGCTGCTAAGTAAGGATTATCGGAAAGACGGGCAGGTATAAACTTACGTTTGAATAAAGGTTTACCAGCTTTCTCGTGTCCAGCAGGATAACGTAATACTTCAGTTGTTTCAATGTCTGTTGCATCAAACGCTCTATTATGCGGAGCAGGATCAATAAACATTTTTTTAACCCAATGATGGCCTCTACCTCCGGGGTTAGTAGTAGCTCTCATATATACAGGCAAATCATTTGCTGTAGATCTCAAGCGACTCCTCATATAGTTCCAAGCAAAAGGAGTAGGCCACTGAGTAAGTTCGTCAAAGCCTATCCAACTAAATGCCAAACCTTGATAGCGTAATACGTCATCTTCTTTATCTAAGTAAGACATCCACAGTCTGGCACCCGATGGTGCAGTCCATTGCATCTTACGTTCAGACCACTTAATACCGGGCCAGATCTTAGGATACATTTCTTGTGACTTAAAGATAAGTTCCCTTAGTTCTTCTGTAGTATGTCGTAGGAGCAATCCTGAGAAGGCTGGATGGCCCATAAACCGTAACGGGTCAGCCAACATAGCGTATGACTTACCCCCACCTGCAGAGCCACCATATAGAACCTCACGCTCACCTGCTGCCAGAAAGTTTGTCTGTGGACCAGCATTAGGTTTAAAGATAATGTTATGCTGCTCTTCTACAGGAGCTAGATCATCTACTATTATCTTTGCTGGTTCAGGCTGCGTTTGTTTCTTGGTTGTCTTGCTCTTTCGCCCCGATGCGGTTGTTTTCAAGCTCTTCCGCTTTGGCGATTGCCTTTTTCGCATAGTCTGCCCATCTGCGTAGGCTTCCAGCTTTGTTTTTTCTTCGTCGCTCATTATCTAACCGTTTCTTTAATCCTACATGAGATATAGTTCTGCCAGTGTTTCTAGTCAGCCAGTTGGCTACCTCACGATAAGAGTACTGCTTTAAGTACTTCTTGGCTTTTACAAGCATATCAAGTTCGTGTTCAATTGGCAAGAGGATTCCACTATCATCTGGATCTATTTCATATCCAAAGGGAACGGTACGTGCTACACGTGGAATAGGAACCCATTCGTTATCTTCTTGTAGGTCTGTCGGTTGTGGTAGTTTCCATTGTCCTAATGGTTTAGTCATCGTCATCCTGTGTTTGCTTGGCTGGCATAAGCATTACACCACCCTTAGCTTCTACTTGCATCTTCTCAGTTTTAACCAAACCAGTACGATCAAGTAGTTCTTTAGCTGCTGTCATCTTATCACGAATGCCTAGCTCAGTAGGATCGTATAGCGCACTAACCATAGCCATTGCAGCTTTGGGTACATTACGTGCTAAGTAGCTGTGTGTTACGTCAATGATTTCTTCTTTAAGACTATTTGTAATCTCAGTGTTAGAAGTATTCTCAGAGTAACCAGCAAGTTTCTTAGCCATAGTAACATCGCCACCTGCCTCATCCATAAGGACTGCAAGAAACTTTTGTTGGCGTTCTGTTAATTCTCTAGCCATTACATCATCTCAAAATGTGGGGCATCAATAAATGGTCTACGGGATTGTGACCTACGAAGATCTACGTATGCATTCATTGCATCTTCTGCAGTACCTGCATACTGTCGAATGTCTCCTTCACTCCATGCAGCACCCCATTTAATTGCTACATCATTCTTTCTAGCGGCTTCAGCCATAGCATCACAAATGTCATCATAGACATTAAGTTCCCAAGAAATGTCTGAACCAAAGTATGCGACTAGATCTACGGCACGACCTTCAAGATGCTTAGACTTCATAGTCTGTGATCTACCAGATTCGTACAGTTTCTTTTGTTCTTCTAGTGTACGTAGCCCAAAGGTAACACCAAAGTCTACTTTCGTAATACCAATAGCATCTTTAACTACTGATACAATACCTTCATCTACACCTTCTAGTTTCTTCAAACTTCTACTGCTTAATTTAAATGCCATTACTTTTTCCCAAAGAATTTACTTACAGAACGAATACCTATGCTGGCACTTACAATACCGCCAAGGCTATATTGATACCACGCTGGCATAGTTTCCAATGCAGCAAAACCAGCTTGCACAATGTTATTACCCCAATCTCCACAGAAAGCTAATATTAACGGGATACTAAATAGTAAAGTTATCCACTCATCTTTCCAGCTATTCTGTGTAGCTTGTATTGCAGCAAGATCCCAATCTATTTCACCAGTAGCTTGCTTTACTTTAATTTCAGCATTAGCTTTCTGTACAGCTACTTTACCATCAAGGTATGTAGTTGCTAGTCCACCTACTGCTCCTAAGATCTGACCAATCATTTTTCGTTACCCAACCAAACAGCAAAAGCACCAGTCATAGCACCAGTAACAGTTGCAGTAAGTGCTGTAGCTTGTGTACTTACTTCACCCTGTGGTAAAGACATAAACCATTCTATAACACGTATATACATAACGGTCATAACCAACATCATAAGACGTGGCATAATTTTCCAAGCTAGTATTTTTTCCATAGCTATTGTCATTTAGGTTCTCCTGAATCTAGCGGTCTTCTTTGCAACGCCTTTAGGTTGAGCCACATGCTGCTTACCTGCCTTCGTGCCTTGTCGTTTAGCTCTGGTTGTAGCTGCATACTCACTGCTGCTAAGAGACTTAATAGCCTTAGCAGGTAGATAACGCTCACCAGTCTTAGCACTAGGCTTGCCACTTTTAGTTCGCCAATCTTGCTTAGTCCATTTCTTTAAAGACTTTTGAGACTTAGAGAGGGCCACTACTTGTAGCCCCCACCCTTTGCTTTATATTGCTTTGCGACCATTTGTGCCTTACGTGCGCTCCACTGTCCGGATTTTCCACCCTTGCTCCCAGCTTTAACGGATGCGACAAGACGTTTGCGCATAGTAGGCTTAGTATAATTTCCCGCCGCATTAACCGTAGACTTTTTGCCTGACTTCACCTCTACTGATCCCCATGTCATGCAGTTCCTTGTCACTTAGATTCATAAGAATCCAATAGTCGGCTCTGCGTTGCTGATTCTGTTGTATCTTTTTAAACATACGTTTTAACATATTCTATCTCCTATATATGTAGGTAAGAGTTACTTACCCTTACAGAGATAGTTATATCATACTTAGTTATAACATATAATAGTTAAGATTGCAATCCCGTTATGCACTAAATGCATTATGCAATAATAAAGTCTACGATCTGTCCATCAGGTGTACGTAGTTTATTTGGATTAGGATTGTACGCATACATCTGATTTACTAGCTTTAGATCTTCTACTGGTGTATCAGGAGTAATGCGGTTAGGTTCTTCTAGTTTGTATTCTTCATTATTTCTACTGGACCTATCCTTGTCTGCCTTCTCAAACACAATGTTATCATGCGTCTGAAAAGGAAAACTAGGCAATGGAAAATGAGAAATAAGAGTCATTACTTTTTCTTCTTAGCCATTCCACCACGCATCATTTTCTTCTTAGCTGCCATACCGCCACCACGCATCATGGTTTTTTTAGCCATACCACCGCCACGCATAGGTGTTTTCTTTTTCATTGCTC
>UEXN01002563.1_pt1 | contig 12729 bp, 12 predicted proteins | sample 1796711 | NCBI WGS metagenome assembly UEXN01 (sample SAMEA4772470, study PRJEB27181) | metagenome | reverse complement strand
GCCAATCAACCTTGCCAAACTTGATGCGCAGCGCGTCTTCTACAATAGCGCCGTTCTGCGTTAGGACTTCTTTGCCGTAGGCAATGTTCTTACCGATGCCATCGCTATCGGGAATAAGAACGACGTGTTCTTCTTCTACGTTCTTCGGGATGTCCTTACCGGTGCTATTCACCATCAGGGTCTTGTTAAAGCCCAATTCAATCATAGCATTGACCATCTTGTTACCACCGCCACCAACACCAACAAAGCCCACATTCAAAGATGATGGGGCTGTGTTCTCGGGTAGCATATCTTCGTCAGAGTATTCCATCTGTAATCCGAAGTCCTCAACCATACCAAAGTCTTCCGCTTCTACTTCTTCGTGGAAGTGGTCCTTTTCTTGGTTGAATGATGGGGGTGCTTCTGCTGGTGGCAGAAAGTCAAATTCGTTGCTCATTATTTATCCTTCAGCTTCTTGTTTTGCAGCGTTCTATATATTTTCTTGTTTTTTTGTTTTGAATTTTAGAATTCTTGATTTTGCTGCAAGCAGATTTGAATTCTTTTTCTTGCGCAGGAGAAAGTTCAGCAGGACCATTACCGCCAGTATATTTATTTATAATAGCCCTAGCGTCTGCCGTTTCTTCGTTAGAGGAAGCGCGTTTTTCCTGCTCAGAACTCGATAGTTGTTTTTCTAATACGTTCTCAAGTTCTTCTTTTATAATCTGTTTTAGTCTAGTCTTTGTGATTTTCATTATTGATTTACCTTTGCAAAACCTGCTTCTTTCTCAATCACAATCTGCATATCTACGCAATCCTTGAGAGAATCAAGGTGAGAAATCAGCAAGACGTTCTTGAAATACACCTTAATTAGTTCCAAGATCCGAATAAATCCTGCCATATTCTCTTCGTCCAAAGCAGTTCCAGGCTCGTCCAAGATGAACAAGTCGCTCTTGGGCAGAGAAGACACAGACAGCAGGGCAAGACGAATAGCCATAGCAGCCATAGTCTTCTCGGCTCCTGACGCCATCTCAATAGGGCGAGCCTCGTGCTTGGAGTGCTTGATGAAAATATCAAACTTGTTACCGGATGTCTCAAAGAAAATCTCAAAGTCTACAACATTTGATAGGATCTTGCCAATCTCTTCGTTGATTACTGGTAGTTTTTGTTTGATGATATCATAGCCAATTCCGTTTGGATGCATACATCGCAAGAATAAATCATACGATGAATACTCCGATTGTATTGACTGGAACTCTACTTGCCTTTGTCTGAGGTCTTCGATTCGTTGTTCTTCTGAGCCGAGAGATTTATAAAGATCAACTTTCTCCTTGCTATTTTACTCAATTTCTTTCTCAATTGATTTCGATTCTTTGGCATATAACTTTTTCTCCTTTAATAATTTTTCTAAGTTTTCGATTGCTTCCTTGTTGTCGTTATAAGAAGTCTCTTGCTGTGCCAACTCTTCTATCAAGGCGTTATGTCTATCAAGAGCCGACCGCCTGCGTTCTATCTCTAACTGCAAGTCTTTGATTAGACTCTCAGTTTCAATTTGCTTTTTTTCAAGCTTTCGATACTTGCTAAGATGATCTCTCACAATCTCTGGATTTAGTTTGGAGAGTAATTTCTCTAATTCATCAATTTTGCTTTCCGTTTCTGGAATAACCGCTGTGGCTACGTGAGCATCACGGATGAACTTACAAGCAGGGTATGCAGTACCGCAAGGTATGTCTTCTAATAATTTCTTTTTTTCGGTTGCAACCTCTAGCCGTTGTGTGTAAGATTGAAGTTCATTTTCAGATTCTTCAATGCTTACAAGGGAACTCGCAAGACTTTGATAGTCAAGCGTTTGTAGAAGATCGTTGATCTTGGCGAGTCGTTCCCTTTCACTATGTAGTGTGTTACCATCATCAACGATAGAATCAGACAAAGAAATTATTTTATTTTTTGTCTTTTTGATCTCGGACTGAACCTCATGGATGTCAATAACCTCTGTTGGGATGTTAGTGATCTTTCGCGACAGGTCAAGTACGTTGTCGTTGCTGAATTTAAGAGTAGCATCCAACTTCAACTTGGCAGTTTCTACCTCTAAGATTTGCTGTTTAAAGGTGTTGATTGCTTCCTGTACTTGTTCTATTTCTTTATTGTAGTCTCGTCCTTGTAGTTTTTTCATCAAGATCTTAGATTCTTGTGAGTCGTCTTTTGCTAGTTTGAACTTCTTGTCAAAAAACTGTAGGTCTAGAAACTTGGCTATAATCTCTTTACGCTTAGTTGAACCCTCGTTAATAAACGATAGGGCGCCATGTTGTGAAGACATAGAGGAGATTAGAAAATCTTCAATAGTCCCAAATTGCTTACGAATATTGGCGTCCGTTTGGTTGCGCGTGTTGCCATTAAGAGATTTGGTCTCCTCTGTGACCGTGTTATACATTGAGAAATCAAGATGAGTTTTAGCCTCTATGCTAATCTCGCCTTTTGATTTTTTTTCATACTTCTCTACCTTACGATGAATAGTAAAAACCTTTTCATTTACTGAAATTGTTACCTTACCTTCACCGCAATTACGATTTTGATTTACAACATTCGCATTTTTGCGTTCATTCTTGCTTGTTGTGTTGAAAATTGTGAACAAGATAGCATCGATAATTGACGATTTTCCAGAGAAGTTTTTACCAAATATTCCAGTGATGCCGTTTATGTTTTTAAAATCTACAGAATTGTCTTTGCCATAGTTGAAAAGATTTGACCACTCGAATTTGTTCAGCTTCCAATTGACGTTTCTACTGACATCCTCTTTTGATTCCACAGCTTGGTTGTATTTTGCGTTTAGACGGAACACAGATGAAAGAGCATCAGAATTAATTTGATAATCTTTTAGATATTCGGAAATAAGTTCGTGCTGTATTTCTGGATCTCTAAGGTTACTTGAACCCAAGCCATCAGCTATTTCTTCAACATTGCCGCGTTGACCAGCGGCGCGATTCAGAAACGAAATTGACTCTGGGCTGAATTTATGTTTGGCAATGCTTAGTGCTTTACGCATTACATTAAGTGAAAGATTATTATCGCTAATAATACGCAATCTAGCATTTGTCGGCGCTGTTGCACTACGTGGTATTTTTCCAGTCGGGGTCAGTTCGATCGTGACAAACGGTCGAGGATTCTGGAGCGTGAAATGCTCAATGTCCCAATCATCTTTGGATTTAATTGTCCAGATTGAAAAGCCTTTGTCGTTGCTCTCACCGTGATTCTGTTGTATAGTGGAGCCAGCGTAGTAGATGCGTTTCTCGTCGTCAAGAAACTGACGCTTGTGGATGTCGCCAAGCATAGCAAAATCAAACTGTTCAAAGATTGAAAGTTCATCTTCACCAAACTCCATTATCCATCCAGCATCAGTTTGGCAATTGGAAATAGCGCCGTGATACAGAGCGATATTGATGTTATCTGGTTGTGAAGGGGGCTGCCAATTGTCTCTATCAAAAACGGATAACACATTGATTGTCAAGCCAGCACCAATCTCTCGCTCAACAGAACCCTTCAACAAAACAAGATTTTGTATATCAAGTGCCTGTACAATAGGGGTGATTGCATCCTGTCGAGTGCTGTTTTTTAGGTTGCCATCGTGGTTACCAAGAATTATGAATGTTGGCGCGATGCTAGCAAGATTGCTAAAAAAACCAGATGCCATCTCTACAAACTCTGGAGAGATCTGTGTCTTTGTGTGTGCAATATCGCCGCAATGAATAATGTAATCTACTTTTTGCTCTCGCAAGATTTCATACATCTGCTCAAAACAAGCTCGGTAGTCTTCGTGATACTTCAAATTTTTAATGTGAGTATCAGCAATATGTGCTATTTTCAAGGTGTCTCCTGTTTGTAAGTTTCCCAAGGCTTGGCATCAGGGTGTTGCTCGGCATAGTAGTGAAATATCGAATCTTCCATTTCTTCTGGGGTGGGTTCCTCGAAATAACTACCAAAAAGCAACACAGCAGCAGCGATTGGCAGGTAGAAACAAACAGCCAAAAGTGCGAAATGAATCAGGCTGTCGCTAAACATCTCTTTCATTATTACCTCCACAGATAATATAACACGTCAGTTGAAGGCTGTCAAGGATAGAGTCTGTAGTCCTGCTCTTTTAAGAGTAGTGTTTAGGTATTTTTCTAGTTCTTCTGGGGTCTCTACGTTGTTGAGCCTTAACACATCCTGCTTTTGGGCTTTGTCACCAGTTCTATAGCTGGTTGCTATGTCATCAGTGACTTTACCTACCAAGTCTTGATATAGATCGAGGGCTACTGTCCACTCTGGGGGCAGTACTTGTGCGTTTCCGACATATCTAGTTTTCTCTTCTCCGCTCCCAGATGGCCACTTGCCGCTATCTCCATAAACAAAGTCCCTCAATTTTCCAATATTTTGAATATCGCCTTTTAATATTGTCTGAACGATCCACGCACGGTACCGGTCCTTTGTTCCGAGCGAGTTTGGTAAAACTAAATTTGGAGGAATAGCATCATAATCAAGAGTTGCCATGCCGCCGGGAAGAATAGTTGATACTCTGGCTCTCTTATATTCCAATTCGCCATTCGCTACCATATTATCAATCTGTGCCCACGCAGCTTCTATCTTTTGATTATTGCTCATGTCAGACATATCGACTAGACCGAGCTTTGCTGTGGGGTATTGTTCTCCGCGTGCAGCGGCAGCAGCGTCTGGATCCGACATCGCCCCCGTATCCACACCAAAGCTCTGTAGCGTTTCATCGTCTAATTGTTGCACTTTTTCTATATCTTGTTTAACTTTTTTCTCTTGTGAATCGTCCAACAATCCCATTCCACCAAATAAGACAACAACTGCGCTGAGAAGAGAAATTCCAGCAATTTTTTTAAAACTCCTGGCGCGTTTCAGCTTATTTTCAAACTCATCAGTCTCGTCTTCGTTAAGACCTACAATTCTTTGAAGAATCTCAACTGCCTCTTCTTCATCTTTTGAATTTTCCAATTCTTCAAGAATAATACGCTTTACTTGTTCTCTAGTGAATCCGTGTTTCATTATTATACCGCCGATAGCAAATCTAGCAATAAGTAGTTATCTCGATCGATAAACTTTGCGTTTGCTTTTCGTTCTTGAAAGATTTCTTTCGGCATCTCGCCCACATCTTCATAGCCTGCTACGTCTATCTTATAGAGTTCCACATCGTAACGCAAAAGCGTTTGAATGATCCGACGCTCTTTTTCAGCCGCGTCAGGATCGAGGGCGATGTAGCAGGGGGTGTCATTTCGTACAATCTTTCGTAATAGGTCGGAGTCTTCGCGTAATGTAGACCCCAAGATAGGCACAGCGTTTCCTGCGTTAATTGCATCGAATACTCCTTCAACAATTGTGAGATCATTGCTCCAGTTTGTAAATAGATCATTAAACACGACATTCTTAGAAGCCTGTGGATTCTTATACTTCATGCCGTGACCAACATATGAACGGGCAATAAAATAATTTGGATAGCCGCCGGCTCCAAAAGACGGCACGATGATTCTGCCTCCATACTCTCCATCATAGCAGAAGCCAATCTTCCAGCGCTGGATGTCTTCTCTTGTTATGCCACGCTCACCCAAATAACGAATGGCTCGGTTGGCAGAGAGCGGTAGGTTCTTGTTTGCGAGACTTACAAATTCTGCCGGGAGTTCAAGTTTTGCTTCGCCTTCTCCAACGACTTCATCCATAAAGAGTTCAGCAAAGCGTGAAATATCTGTCCGGTCTGTAATCTGGTCCCATTTCTGTAATTGGACATACGAACCAAAACGTCTAACAACGCGCCTAATATTGCGACCATGATAATCACAAATCCAACACTTAAACACATTTTTGTCCAAGTTAATAGAGAACTTGCGTTTGTGATGATTGCATGATGGGCATGAGAAAAGAAGCTCCGAGCCCTTGTCCCAATAGTTCCCAAGCGTTTCATGAAGAATCTTCTTGGCGACTGTCTTGTTCATGTGTGTAAAATAACACGACGATCACTCAGCGGCAAGCGATTTGTTTTTTATGTCTTGGAGTCCTGCTCTCGCAACAACGAGGGCGTCCGCTCTGTCATACTCTTGCGGCTTGGGGTTGCCCTTGTGGGTATACTGAATAGTAAAGCTTGGTTCAGTAGCGAGCAGGTGTTCCATCACAACCTTCTTTGCTTTCTGTCCTCTCGGGACTTTTATGCCTACAAGCTTTCGTGCTTGTGTTGCACCCAGATACTCGGGCTGGATCTCAAAGCATTCATAGACCATCCACGACACCACGCCGTTGAAACGCTGGAGGGCGGCCATTGTCTTGCCAGATGATCCTCCAGAGCTAAAGAAGGTAAATGGTTGCTCGATATAGATATGCTCTATTTTGCCCCCATACGCCTCCAGAATGTCCAGAATTTTTGCCCTTATCGTGAGACACTTAGAAAAAAAGTTCTTGTCTCTACGAAGGTCACAGGCTTCGGAAAGTGATATCTTTCCTTCCATGTCAGTTACCGCAAAGCCTGTGATGCTTGTCGATACGTCTATTCCTAAAATCAAACTTTGAACTCTCTCCAGCAATACGGCTTACGTTCGTCAAGGTAATTAAGGTTACCGTCGTTTGCGTATGCTTCTTGTTCAAATGGTATCATGAAGTATGCTTTTTGTTTATCTTTATATTTTATCACTCCTCTCAAGTAGTAGTAGAAGTATAGAAGATAGAAGCCAATTAGTAGTAGTTCTCTCTGCTGGTAGATGTGTATTGTTTCGTGGTTGAGGGTCTCTGCGTTCATTTCTTCTTTCGATATGATAAACGGGAAGATTGTGATAGCGTATACATCTATGACAACTGACATGAGCTTGGTAAACCAAGGGGATACGATTAGGATTGGTTTCATTACATGTCCAACTTTAGCTTAAATGATAAGTCTTGTGCTTCTTTCTTGAGCACGGGATTTGATAGGGTTGCCACGCCGATAAGTTTTCTATCGTCATCGTAGATAGCAATACGCGATACATACACTTGTCTCTCAAAAGGTGCATCGAACCCGGCGTAGCTTGATGATACTGTGTTTTTAATTGTTACAGAATCGTTTTCTAAATAAACATTTGATGAAGTGGACTGAACCCTTCTTTGTCCGTAGTTTAAGAAAGTTGGATTGTTGGAGTAATTTACTTCGCCACGATGTGCGTGAGCATACATAGTGAGGACCTGTGTTTCAGTGTGTCCCTTAAAAGACATATCAAAGGATGCCGAGGTCGTCGCACCCGCGACCGATGAACCAATCATTCCATCATTGGCGCCGGCAGCAAAAAATATCCAAGAACCAGTGACAAAAGAATCTGGTTGTCCATCGCCCGCACCGACAAAATCATATGTTACATCCGAGGTCAAATCCCAACTTCCGGTAAGCACAGCGAAACCTTCTTCATACATTGCAACGCCGGCAACAGAGCCAGAGCCATTGGAACCAACAGGACCAACTTGTATAAGTTCTCCGTTGTACTTCTCATCTTTAAGCTCACCGACCAATGTTCCAGTAATATAAAACTTAAGAGACATACTACCGGGCTTGATACGAGACCCATAAAATATCTTAGGAACTGAAATTAAATTAATATCTTGCTCATCTTTATTCCAAGCACCAACATTCGATGCAGAATATTCTACAAAGTAATGTGGGGAGCGGGTGCCATAAAAGTTTAAAGAATTACGAAGACCATAATAGTGTCGGTTGGTCGGTCTTGTGACTCCCGTAATCGATCCAGTCGCACCTGCTAAAGTCATCAACTCTCGTGTCAGTGATGCAGACATTGGGTATGATGAACCAGTGAATACAGAGTCACCCCTGACGATGCTATCGGATACTTCCTGCATTGGACCAGACGCAGTTATTGTAAAAGAAAATTTTGGTCCTTCAGTTATTGTTCTACTTCGTGGTGCAGCCTTTAAATAGCTAAGCGTATTAAGCCCACGACCGGCAGTATAAGGTATTATCGGAGGATTTAAGCCATCTGGGCTAACAATGCTATCATCGTCTATTGTGGTATCGCCTACCCTATCAACATTATACTCAAACAAGCTAATTCCGCCGGAGGCAGACAAGATGTCGCTGTTAAACTGTCCTGCCTCTGTTGGTCTATGGTCGTAATACACCGAAGAAGAGTAGATGAAGAAAGTGTTATGAGGGTAAGCCCTCATAGCATTCCTTATTACATCACTGGGTCCAAACTTCTTGAAGGACATCTTGTCCCCCTTAGTAGTCCAGCCTGACGCGGAGGGTTAGTTCGTTTGTCGGATCCTTGCGAAGTGGCTCTGAAAGCTTAGCTACTGCCAACAACTCATTGGCAGAATTGTATAAGCCGATGGTTGTTATGTAAGCTATAGGTGGGTTTTCTCGTGTGTTGTTTTTAACCCTAACGGCGCCACCGCTTAGATAAGTCGGGTTGGAGGAATAGTTAAACTTGTTGTGGGGTGCGCGGCAGAAGTAAACTGTAGAGTTTATCTCAGTTGAGTTATTGAACTGAACATTTTTAATTCTTTGCCTCAAAGCATCACAAGCACCAGAAATTGCTGAGCCTGTCAGTAGTTCATCTACAGTTGCCCAAGATGTAGTTCCGTCTGAGTAAAATGGACTTGGTGGACCATAGGTGCTGCCACTAAACGCAGATGCTGTTAAAACCGCAATCCCAGCTTGATAGAAAACAACACCGCCAGTTAGTGCCGTGGCTCCAGTGCCACTAAACAAAACCCCGTAGTCTCCGCTGATTGTGCTTAGGGTTCCCTGGGTTTCAGTAACCTGGGAATCAGTATATGTTATCTCTCCACCAGCCGCGCCGGGGGTGGTCGACGAATATGCCCCAGTCAATAGCGTCAAAGAGAACGAACCCTTCTTTATCTGGTCTTTAGACAGTAGACGAGAAAAGTTGACGAAGAAAACTTCTTTCATCGTGTTTACCGCATCTAGAGCCAAATCGCTCTCAAACAGTCTAACAGTATTGGCAGAACCAGTGTAGCCAAGCAGAACTTGAGAAAATTGATTATACATATTAATTTTCTTTTTGTTCTGTACTGATGCTGAGCCGGAACGTGGAGATGTCTCATCGTATCCAACTGTAATATCAAAAATGTGGTTAGCTGATGAACTCAGGAATGGATAATCATACACTGACTGAAACATACCGTGAGAGTAGTTTTTTACATTATCATCATTTGGGAAGGTGCCATAAGTCCCACTAACAATTGTTCCGGTGAGCGGAATCACTTCGTGTAGTAAGGTTCTCGTAGTAGCAACATCTGTTTGTCCATTAATGGTCTCATAATTTATAGGCATTTAGTTCTCCGTTAGCTCTTTAATCTAATAATTCTTAATGGGATTTGTAACTGGGTTCCGCTCGCCATTCCACGAATGTAAACAGTGGTGTCAAGAACATCATAAGTGTTTGAGCCCCCCGTGCCAAGTCCAAGTGTAGCGGCAGCTACCCCAGTTCTTCCGTAAAGTGTGTAGTAAGATGGGGTGCCAGTGCCTTCAGCGTTTATTTCAAGACTTGGATTCAAACTCATGGCAGTTATTGAGCCGCGAGGACCTAAGAACTGTGAAAAGTTTTCACCAGTAGCGCTGGCGCCTCTTCTTGCTACTTCGTTTGGAATGCCAGAAGCAAGAGCAGTGGAATAATTTTCAATAAAATCTAGAGAGGACACACCGCTTTGTGCAATGAAAGTATCAAGTTGCATATCTAGATTGTTGTCGGAATCATTTGCAAATGTGCCGCCCTGAATACTTCTAATTCCAGAAACAAATCTGCTGTCAAACTTGACTTCAAAGCTTGAGTCATACAGTCCGGTATCCACAATTGCTGCTCTTCTGTTTTCCAATGTTGCTTGGCGCTGGCTTGACTCAATACCAGATTCAACTACTATGGCAAAAGTTGGACTGTTTACATTAGGCTGTAAGAATCTGTTTGCCTTAGTTGAATTGTATTTAATTAAGTTTTCGTGAGTTGCTGCGTTTGCTGCGAGGTGGTAAACACCACCCTCTTTCACAAGAGATTTGCCATTCAATTTCTCATTTACTGCGAGGGTCGGCATATAGACAATATCGGTTCTTGTAATACTTAAGAGTCCGTATTTAATAGAAGAGGCTTGTCTTGTCGCTGCTTCCATAACTGGAGATTGAAGTATCTCAAGATCGTAATAAGCAGAGCCTGAAGCATGATTGGGGTTGTAAAGGGAGTAATCAATTTCGTCATCGCCAAGTGCAAACTTAGTGATACGAAACTCTCCGTCAGCCATTCGTTTTCTGCCCAAATCTGTCAATACGGCGTCAAGTATAATGTCGCCGGAGTTATCTAAAAATCCCATTTATTTTCCTCTCTCACATAAATAGTGGCTTAAAGTTATTTACGCACTTCCTTTTTGAAGCCGATGTTTATATCTAGTTTCTTGCTTGTTTTCTTTGATGTCAATCTAATCTTGAAATATCTATTCTCATCTCCAAACAATCGATCGGTTAAGTTTGCGCCGCCTAGGCTAACATTGTCTAATTGTTGGTAAGAAGTTTTGTCAAATTCAGCAGAAGTGGTATCTAGTTCCAAATGTTGCACATTGGGTATTACATTAAACAATTTCTTAACCGCAGACAGCGGCTCTTTTGGTTTTGGGGTTGCCAAATCCTCCTCTAAGTGCTGTTGAAATCTTCCGTATGTATATCCACCATCATTGATGAGTTCTGATTCAAATATGGGACTCATTTGTCCAGCAACGCCGTTTTCGCTTAAAGAGCGAAAAGCATAATAATATATGGTATTTTCTTTGACTCTTTCAACAAATATGTGATCTGGCGTAACATCACCGTTAGGTTGCCTGAGATCAATTAATTTACGAAGGGTGCCGCTAAAACCTGCATAGCTTTTTGGCTTTGTGGTCGTTCTGTAGACCTCAATGAATCTTGATCGAGAAACAGATTCTTGAGTTTGCTCTGATATTTGTAAGAAGTCGTGACCTGTTAAGTATGCTGATTTGTTTTGCTCATCCTGATTTGTCACAGTCGGAGGATATGTGACCGCATTCATTGAGAATGTATCATATTTGCAGTAGAAAGCAAGCCTGTTTGATTGATCAAGAAGATGGTGTGGTGTCACAACAAAATCATTAGGCGGGTGGTCAACGATTCGCATACGCTTTTCTTCAAGTGGTATTTCCACAATCTTCAGTGATGGCTCGATGGTTATATTAAAATCAGCAAGGCGTTGAAATTGAGAACTTACTTGCGCGTCACCAGACAAACGATTTTGAATGCTAAATAATCTCAAAATTTCTTCTATATGTTCTTGAATTTTTTCGTCGTTGTCATCCAGAGTGTTAAAAAGTGACAAAATATTAGCTATAGCACTCGACATAACAGATGCCGCTTCGCCAAAACGTGCTATTTCATATGCAGTAAGCACCGTTCGTCCTATGTTAAAGGCTTTGTTAAAAAACAGTCTTAAGTTGTCTAACATGTTGGCATGTCTTCCCCTCTCACCTTGTGCAACGCCCAAAATTGTCAAAAAATCGATCAGGCTTGTTCTTCTATTATAGTAATTAAGAAAATCATCTTTGTGCTCTCCCAGAATATCGAGAAGAAAATTTAATCTAGGCAGCGTTCCTGAAATGTAATTTTCTGTCAGGGGTAAGAAATCAGAAAAGTAAATTCTATACACATTTTCTAAAGCTTGAAAGTTTTCATTAATTAAATTTTGTTGCAAATTTAAAATAGCTTCTTTTGCCAACATAATCCTATCTGCAATTCCTGAATAACCCGTGCTTGTCAAGGTGGAGAACAATGATTTATATACGTCGTTGAGACCGCCGGTGCCCGAATAAGACGCCCTGCTCGTGTCGAACCTGTTAGCAAGTAGAGGGAACAAAGCTGTTCTATAGTTGCCATCAAGAAAATCTTCAAAGAAAGAAACAGCAGTTCTTGGAATGCTATTTAAAGCTCCTGCTGGCGTTTCAAGAATATTTAAAAAGTCATTCATCTCTTGTAATAGTGAATTGTAATTTCCTCTCAATGAGTCGCCAATAATTCTTGGGGGGCTTGGCGCTCCGGTGTATGGATCGTAAAACTCTAAACAATATGTTGTCGAATCAGAAGAATCTGTTTTCGCTATTTGTCTAGTTACCACAGTGTCGGAAAGCTTATATTTGTATCCCTGCACAATATCATACTTGTATATTTTGTAAGTATAGTCGGTGTCATATTTTACCTGAGTATCCAAGTATGTAATTGCGGCTCCTCTATTAAGAAACCAAATGTTTTGTATTGTATTTTGTGTGTTTGAATCTCCTGTCGGGCTTCCACCAATCTTTTCTACCCTGAACGCCATAGTCTCATAATATTTTGGTCTAGATGCCTGATCTAGAAAATTTTCAATGGGGTGAGTTTCTGTAGTTCCGTCGCCAAAGTCTTGCTTTATCTTATCTACAACATCATTCAACACAGATAGAGACTTTTCTGTATTTTCGTAGCGATAAATACCAGTTGTATCAAAAGCACAATTCATTTCAGGCAGGTAAGAACTAGAATTTATCAAGGAAACATCATTGACCTCTGATATTGGGTTTCTATAATTGTAAAGAAACATTGTAGGAACATCTACGATTTTTACAGGTATGGTTGTTGTTGTCTCAGTGTCTCGTGTTGCAATCCCAGTGCTCTCTTGTTGTTGAGTGTTTACAGCAAAATTTACCATAGATGGTCGTAGTCCAGATTCGCCCTGAAAC
>UEXN01002221.1_pt1 | contig 12788 bp, 18 predicted proteins | sample 1796711 | NCBI WGS metagenome assembly UEXN01 (sample SAMEA4772470, study PRJEB27181) | metagenome | reverse complement strand
TTCATTCCGGGTGGCTTTGCTCTTTTACCTTTTCCCATCCCGCCTTTCGCGCCAGCTCGTTTGCCGGGCTTGTAGCCGTACTGGTCAGACAGATCTTGAATTACGCCAGTAGACTGCTTGGTTCCCTCTGCGCCTTGAACTGAATCAAGAAGCCTTCTTTGCGCCCCGCTTAAAGTTGCTCGACGTTGTGCGCGTGTTTTTGGAGCACCGCCCCTCGCATAACCTTTTGCTTTCATTTTCATCGTCGTCTCCCAAACAAACCAGAATTGCCCGGCTTTTTGTTAATTGAACCGCCTTTAGCGGCAAATGTTTTAACCATCGTAGGCTTGCCGCCTACACCTTGCTTTTTAGATCTTTTCCGAGCTACCGCGCTCTTCTTTTGCCCTTCGGTCATCCCCGCCGCTTTTGCTGCTGGTACGCACTTTGGGTAGCTTCTGCCGCTTTTTTTTGACGCGCTTTTTCGGCCACATTGCTGGTACTTACCGTTTTTTTTGGGAGCGCCAATATCTACCCATTCCTCGCCAAACCACTTTTTAAGGCCAGTTTTAGCCACGGGGAACTCGTGTCTTTTTTTGCTTGCTAGGCATGATTGCGCCACAACCGCGACCTTGGACCATGACAGCTCCGCCGGTATTCATGTTTCTAGCAATCGCCTCACCACGCTTGCGCTCGTAACGGCTAAGCTTTCCGTCCTTGTTCAAATCGCTTTTCTTTGCATCCAATGTAACTTCTCCGCCGGTTGCGCCTTTATACTTACCGCCCATTTTCTTGTACTCCTTGACCATGTACGCATTTGCGTATGCTGACGGGTAAACGTCAAACTTAGCTTTAGCTTTAGCCTTAGCTTTTGCGTAAATGCTTGGGTTGGCTACGTTTTTAGGGGCAGATGAAGTCACAATCTACATTCCAAAACTTGTTCGATTGAGGAGGTCATTGTCAAATTTCTGAACTTGAAACGGGCCTTGATTGTAGGCAATTGGAGCGCCGGTCTTGACATAACCAGATCCGGGGCCGCCGCCGGGCATGCTTCCAACATTCTTAACACCAGAAGAGTTGCCCGGAGCGTACTTCGTCAAATCTAAGTCTTGGCCGTAGTTTACGCCTGCGTCATAGGATTGCCCTGCGCCGGGAATGAAACCGCCCATAAAGTTTTCGTAAGGCGTTCCGCTAAAACCGGGTCCGGGTTCAACAACAATAGGGCCGGGATCAACGGGCGCTGTACCACCACCAGTATCACCAGTTCCACCAGTTCCACCAGTTCCACCAGTTCCACCGCCGGGAGGGGGTGTTTGAGTCTTCAGCTCGTCAATAATTGACTGCCTCAACGCATCAACATCTACTTCTCCGGGTATTTGACCCTGTAGAGCCGCAATCTGTTCTTGAATCGGATTGATTGCTCCGGTTATTGCTTCCTGTCTCTGCTCCGCAATTTGACTTGGATCAAGCATCTGCCCTTGAAGGTCAGCTATTTGCGTGGTTGTACCTTTCAAAGACTCCTGCAATGCTGCAAGCTCTTCAGACGAAGCGCTGCCTTCCATTGCTTTTTGCAAAAGCTCAATCTCTGATCCTAAATCTGCGGTTGAGGCAGAAACACTCGCAACGTCTGTCTGTAATTGATCAAGACTTTGTGTTGACGCTAAACCGCCTATCTTGCCTTCAACATCACTTTTCAACGATTCGATTGCAGTATTGATCTGGTCTGGAGTTAAAGTTCCGCTTTCCATGGCTTCAGCAATAGAAGCGTTAACTTGATCATTGGTTAACACGCCGTCTCGTAAAGCTTGCATCTGGTCAAACAGTTGTTTTCTTTGATCGCTCCCGGTGCTCTTTAATGTTTCAGATTCGGTGCGTAAATTGTTTATCTCTTGCTGAAGCTGGTCAATTGGAAGCCCCGCAATATTCTCTTCGAGGTTAGTGACGCTTGCTTCAATATTACCTAGTAGCGTTTCTCTTTCACCTCGTAAAGCTTCTAGTTGAGCTTTATTTTCAGTTTGAATCTCCGACTGAATCGTTCCTAAGCTTTCTCGAACAGAGTCTATTTCAGACTGAACCGCCTCTGCTGCGTTTTTTTGATCGCCGGTAAGTTGTGCATCACGCTCGTCAAGATCAGCGTTTATTTGCTCTTGAGTAGAATTAAGCGTTGCGCCTAGCTCGCTAATTCTTGCGTCAATATCTCCAATCAAAGAACCTTGCCGATCCTCTAAACTGCCAATGGCCTCGGTTTGAGCCGCTCTTACTCTTTCTTCAGAGGCTGCTAAATCCGAAGCCGTCTGGTCAATATTCTGTTGAATTAAATCGCTAATTCTTTTTTGCTCGGTAGTCAGGGCTGATCGCTCATCAATCCCTTGTTGACGCAAAGCTGAAGTTTCAGCATCAACACCAGTTTGTAGCTCATTAATTCGATCTTCTAAAGTTTTGGTCAGACCAGATCGTTCAGACGCTGCCGCTTCTTCTGCCGTCGATATGTCTTGTCTCAAAAGATCTCTGAGTGAATCAATTTCACCTTTGCGAGCGGTCGCTGAAGCTTGATCCGCAGCTTTTTGCTCATCCATAATCTTTTGATACTGAGTAGAAAGTAAGTCTTCGGTATTTGGTCCTTCAACCGTAACCTTGTTCATAGAATAAGGATTAGGCGCTTCTCTTGAGCCACGGTCATAAACCGGACGCTGCATCAAATAATCTTGCAGAGAAGAGTAAGGGCTCGCAGAGCTGCCGTACTCGTCAACCGCTTGTTGCATATTGTCTGATACAGCCATTAGATCACCATTTCTTGCAAGACCAGTAACGAGGTGTCAGCTTGTCTTTCGCCGTTGAGCACTTGTGGCGAGCGCGAAAACTGGCTCTTCTTTCTGGTATGTTTTTTTTGATTGTCATGTTGGGATCGCCAAAGCGAACCAACTTAATTTGATCACCTTGACGCGCAAGAACCGCAAACTTCTTTTTGCCTCCAGAAGTCCTTTTCGGTTTATTAAAACCAGAGAACGACTCGCCACGATAAGTGACTCTGCCGCCCTCGGTTCTTTTAGCGTCTTTGGTAGAAGCCATTAAGCGTACTCTTTGATAACTTCCAAAATTACGGTGTAAGTATCAGTGTTACCGGCCCCAATGGTTGTAAACAAAATATCTCCAGTCACGCCGCTACCCGCATTATTTGGGATTCCGGTAAAAGGAGAATAGTCATGAAAACCATTGCTGTCAGGAGATAACCCGATAATCAACGTGTTTGAGGTTGCGTCACACAGAAGCTCAACTCCCATGCCAACGCACTGCCACCAGATCTTAGCCACGGTGACTTTAGTGCAAGCTTTACCGGCAGAGTTAGTGGCCAAGGCTGAAACGTCAACCTTGACAACATTAGCCTCGCCAGTTCCGTCAGATATATTTGTAAACTTCAAGACGGCTTTGCGCTCACCGTCTTGAATAGTTTGTGAAGTGACTGCATCAGCCATTATTACTCTCCTGAGTTATAGCGATTAAGCGTCAGCGAAAGGAGTAACAATTGTTCCGCTTCCGATCAGCAAAGAGTCATGAACCAAGTAGGTTGCGCTATCAATAGCAGTTACTTTGATGACGCTGCCAGCAATGCCGCCTTTAGTAGATCCATTCAAAGTCATAACGTCATTGGATGCAGCGGGAACGAAAGCTTTTTTAGTGCTGTCGTTAATAGCAACTATCACAGCGCCAACAAACTTGTCGGTTCCATCTGTCTTGATGTCCAAATCAGTTGCTGCGGTTTCGACATAAAAGAAAAACGAAGCGCCAATGTTGTTTGCCTGATCAGGAGCTGTAGGGTCACTTGGGGTAGCTGAAGAAATAGAAGGCAAAGTAAACTTGCCGTCTGCATCGTTCAACATAATAATCTTACCGGCATGAGCCGCTACGGTTAAGGTTGTGTCAGCAGATAAGCTAACGCTGCTATTAACGCCAGCAGTAATAAAACCAGCTAAGGATTTAACGGGTCCAGAAAAAGTAGTTTGAGCCATTATGGTCACCTCTTACGAAAGGATTCGCCCCATTGTCTTCGTAACGTCCGCTGAGCCGGTCAATAGGGCTAATTTATCTCAGGTCAATGACATTCTAGGCGAATATCAAGGCAAAAAAAAGGGGCCGTTTGGCCCCTTCGTTTTAGGCTCCTTGGGAGCCGTAGATGCCTCGCCAATCGGAGAATCCGAAAGAATAACGCTCTCGCGCCTTGTATCGAATGTTTCCGGTGGTGAAGTCTGGTTCCATAGAAGTTTCCATCGCTGTGCGTTGGAACATCTTGAGACCTTCGCCTTGGTCTGTGACCGAAGTTAACAGGAAGAAAGCATCTGGGTCGTTCAGGTAGTGGTTAACAGTGTAACCACCGGGCAGAACGCCAGTGTTTCGGATCGCGTTAACGTCATTGTCAGCAGTCCCAGATCGCTTCTCAGAATTCAAAATTCTGTCCGCAACAAATACCAACTGTGGAGGAACGACTAGCTTAGTCGCCTGAACCGAAATGGTCAGTCCTCGGTCATCGGTAAAAGTTGAGATATCAATCAAAGCGTCTTCGAGTGAAGTCTCGTTCAGGTCAGCCATCGTCGTAGCTCGGTTAGCAGCAGTGCCGCCACCAGCCAAAGGATGAGAAGTGTTGATTAATGAAACACCGTCTCCGCCAGTAAAACTAGCAGAAAACGCATTGTTCAAAACATCAGCGCCTTTCACTTCTTTGGTGTTAGCCATTGATCGAGCCAGTGCTTTCACATATCGCTTACCAAGTGAGTCGTACAAATTATCTTCGACTGCCTCATCGGTGAGCGCGAATGCCAAAGCAATCGTCTCGTGGGTGTAACGAGCTGAATAGCTTTCAGAAGCATTGTCAAAAACAACGCCTTGGCCTTCAGTCTTCGTAGGTGCTGAACCAAAACCAGTAATCAGAACCTCTTCTTCAAAAGCACGTTGAGAATCTTCGATTGCGTAGATCTCTTCGTACTCGCGGTCGTAGCTGTCATAGCTCATACCAAAGAGGCTGTTAAGGCCCGGCTCTAGCTCTTTCGCTAGTTGTGCGCGTGAAATTGCCATTAGTCAGTCTCCTTATGCTAAGCCAGCAGATTTAACACCGGCAATGTGGTTTTGAATAACCACAAGCACGTTAGTGTTAGCACTTGCTACATCATCGTTATCAGGATCTTGAGAAATGTCCAGAGCTTTCAACGGCAAAGTTGTTGTCGTTGCGCCAGTGGTCACATCAAGTTCCACGTTTGATCGGCCAGAAGCTGTATCACCAGTGGTGGATTGGTCAACAATGTCAAAATTGCCGAACAAGTCTGCTACTGGGAAAGCCGCATCAGCTTGTACAGAAAAGACGGTCATAGGATCGTCGATTACGAAAGCAATGATGTCTGATGCCGAAATTGAACCGGGATAGTAGTTAGAAAAAACCTGCTCTCCCGAGGTGGGGTCTGTATATTGACACCCGTTAAAAACCCCGATTACGGGGACAGCACTTCCTGCTGCGGCTCGTTCGATGCCACCTCCAGTTACTTGCTTAACAATATCTCCATTGAAGATCTTGCCGCTCAAACCAGAAGCAATACGGTATCGACTTTGGCCGCCAGAGTAGGGAGCACCACCCATCATACGGACGGGGCGTAAACCAAAGGCTGCGTCTTTGTTAGCCATTGTTTTTCTCCTTTAGACTTATCGTCTGCCAAATGTTACTGAGGAGTCTCGCTGAGGGTCATACTTAACGTAACGTGAATCGCCACGAGTTTCGTTGAACATTGTGTTATCCAATGCGTCACGAGCCGCTTGGTTCTTATCGTTATAATAAGAGTTTCGCTCTTCAATCGTTTCGTCAGGAATTTTCGCCAGCAATAGTCCCTCGTTGTAAATGACGCCAGCATGTCTTCCAGAATCCATTGTGGGAAGTTCCCACTCTGGAGGTAAGTCAGAACCTTTTACCAGCTCCCAACCTTCCCTTAACCTTCGACTTACGTTTGCTCGATCCTCTTGCCCTAACATGCTCTCTCGAATCCACCGATAGGTGTAACCGGGAGGTGAGGGCGGAGTTTCCAGCTTTCGAACTGGTCGCCACGGTCTACGTCGAGCCTTTTTATCGTGTGTCTCGGAATCACGCGAAGCGCGGGTTTTAGCTGTTTCTGTCATACTATCTTGCCTCCCTTTGAGCAATTTTTTGCTTTTCTGAAGCTACACGTTTAAGCCAAGCTTCCTCGGACATATTGTGTGGCTTCAAACCACGGAGGCGCTGAAGTTCTGACTGAGTGAACTTAACACCACGCTTGTTGCTTCGTGTTTGTTGCCGACCAGCAGGGCTGGCGGAAGCGACTCTTTGCACGGCGGGTCTATCTTCCTGTTTATCGACTTTCGATTCTGCCCTTAAATCAGGATAGATCCGAAAAACTCTTGTGTCTAATTCATTGTAATACTCTTCCGAGTCCGGTTCAAACCCCTCGTTAATCAGGTTGAAATGCGTAAAATACGCAAACTGAGTCGCCTGAAGGTTTTCCTCGTTCTCAGAATCGCCATACCACTGATTCTGATCATGCCAAGATAAAGCTTCGTTAGTCGGCTTTATTTCCTGCTGAGGCGCTTGTTCTTGACCCTGATAAGCTTGGTAATTCTCTTGTTGCGGCGCAACCTGCTGCTCCATAGATTGAGCTTGCCGAGATTTTGCTACCCTCAACTTTTCTTTCTGAATTGCAATATCGTTCTTTAGAGTGTCAGCCTTGCTGATTAAGTCAGCATCACCTGACTGAATAGCCTTTCGATAGATATCATCTATCTGACTTTCCTTGCTCTTCAGCGCCTCTTCTTCTTTTTGCAGAACAGTATTTTGCTGAACCACGGAATGTTGGCGGTAAGCATTAATCTCTTGATCCTTCTGCATGGCCAACTGCTCAAGGTATTGAGCACGATCTTCAGCCTGCTTGGTCTTTTGATTTAGCTTGTTGATCCGTTTTGAAACACTTTTAGTGTATCTTTCAAGCTCGTCATCGTCGTTAACCGACTTGGCTGAAGACTCGGATTCTTCGGGCGGATCTTCAACAATTTGAACTTCAATTTCTTCTTCTACCGCGTTTTGATTTTCTGTCATCGCCAGCTACTCACTATGTCTTCAGGATTTAAGATGGTGCCAATAACCTCGTCATCATTAATAATGCGAACTTCGTCGCCATCATCGAGCTTGAAGCGAGCGCCAGCATATCTGCCGATTAACACCCAATCTCCCTGCTCGCACCAAGGCTTATCGCCATACTTGTCGGTGTCGGAATAACAAAGCGGACCCTTCTTGACGACATAAGCAACGACAGTTGCCAACGACTCTCGGTCTACGGTTTCTTTGGTCAGATGAATACCACCCTTACTTGTCCTTTTCCCAACATAGGGAATTACAAGCATCCGCCAACCTGACGGACTCGGCATACGATCTAACACGCTTTTATCCAGCAAGGAAGGATCTAAAACAAGATCGTCCTTCTGAACAAAAGCAGACTCAATCGACGGTTTTGCCACTAGCGCTCTCCTTTTGCGTAAAAATCTTGGATTTGTTGTTCCACCAAGTTTAACGCAGTTAGCTCGCCTTGCAAACTTTTATAATGTTCCATATCTTTGAGCATACCTTCGCACATAGTTTCAACAATCAAGCTCTTTCGATCAGCGATCATGCGCTTCAAAGATGAGGCTAGGTCAACATCGTCTCTCATACGCGCTCGTAGTAATCCAAACCACGAGTAGCCGCACCAGTGCCACGAGTACGCATCTTCTTAACTTTGACTTTGAGTTGTCCTTTAGAAACCGCCCCGCCGTCTTTCATGCCTTTTGCCGTTTTCATTGCTATAGCAACAGCTTGGTCTTTTGGCTTACCTTCTTTTCTTAACATGCTTATATTCCTGCTAATGGTTTTTTGACCGCTACCCTTCTTCAGAGGCATCGCTTGACTCCTCTATAACTGGTTTTTTCTTAGAAAACATTTTTGACTTAGCTTTAGGCTTCGGCTTTTCCTCTGCAACCTCTACCTCAGTAGCTTTTGGAGCTTGAACCGACACAGAAGCTTTTACCGGCGGCGCATTGCCTCTTACAATCCTATCAACTTTAGCTTTAATTCTCGCTTCATTTGCCGCTTGACGGAGTTCTTTTTCTTCCTCCATCTTCTCAACAGCAGCTTTCTCTGCCTCACGCATCATTTTCTTATGAGCTTTCAAGTCTTCCTGACGCTCTAATATATAGCTTGTTGTCATCTTCGACCTCCAAATTTAGCTTGTAACTCAAGCAACTTTAACTCAGCTTGCTGCTCAAGTCTTTTCATGGCGATATCAAGCTTGTCATCAGCTACTTCTTTTTGCACACCAATTCTTTGTTTTGATATCTCAGAATCAAGCAACTTTTCTTGCTCTCGCTGAGATTGTTTTGAATCAAACTGTTCTTGATCGGCAACCATTTCTTGCTCTCGAAGATCAAGCTCTCTTTTCCTAATCTGAACCAGCGGGTCTTCTTCATTGCCTTGGCCAATAGACATCAAGAAATCTTGCGTCAACTGAGCCATGATCGGCGCAGAAAAACTTTCAGTGATCATTTGGATCTGACCGACAACCTGTTGCTGCTGATCTTGCGGAACCTGTTGCATCTGCTGCTGCATCTGCTGAACTTGTTGTTGTATCTCTGGGGGCATTTGCTCCTGCGCCATCTGAGAGGCCATAAACTGCAAATGCTGCATGCTGTGAGCAATGATCAAAGATTGCATCTGAGGGTTGGTTTTAACAACCTCAGTTAAAAACAAAGACCTGTGAGCATCAACGTGCGCCTGATGGTTCTGAGGCTCAAAAGCCTGCTGAGGCTGTCCAATCAACAAACCGCTGTTTTCGATACCGGCGTCAACAGGTGCTGGAACCGGAGGTGGTGGGGGCGGTTGCAAAAGGCTGTCAATGTCGTCAACGCCCAAAGCCGCATACATTCTCCGATAAGCCTCATACATCCCTTGTGGACCATGAATCTGAGGATTTGACTGCACAAGCTGCATCAGCTCTTGCGCCATCGTAATTCTTTGAGATTGGCTGAAGATGTTAGGGTCAGAAACCGGGATAACATCGACACGGCCATCAAAGTCTGTTTGTTTTACTTGCTGATCGCCATTTGGCGTCTGGTACGGATACATCGGCGGCAGGTATTCAGAGAACACCTTAGCAAGCAATTGAAATTCAATTCTTTGTGAGTAATGCAGCCGCTTGTGAATCGCGGACATTACCTTAGTGCCTTTCTCCAGCAAAGCAACCGTAGTTCCTACCGGCATTGCTTGGTTCATATCACCGACATTAGTGTCAGCAATTGAGGCAAAACGCTTACCAGATTCAACCAACATTCCGAGCAATTGCATCAAAACATTTGAAGGCTCTTTAACCGGCAACGGTATTAAATTTTCTCGCAACGATCCGCCGGTTGTGTCAATATCTCGAAACTCTCCGGGCTGAAGCGGCTCATCCTCATCACGAATCCTCATTCCTCTTGCTTTAAAGCCGGAGGGTAGGTTTGCGATGGTACCGGCATCTATTAGTTGCCGCAGGATGGACGTTGAAGCCTTGGAGAGACCTCCAATCATGTGACTCAAACCAAGGCCGTAAAACCCTAATCCGGGCAAAAACTTATACTGAACAAAATAGTTTATTTTTTGCTTTAAGGGGTCTTGCTCAACGTAATTTCTGCGAATCGCTAAAATTTGTTGGCTCTGCTCATCAATAGTGACGATATACGGCAGCTTTAAGCCAGTCGGCTCTCCATCTGCCCCGATATCTTCATATCCGGGCAAATCTAGGATTGTATGGACCTCATAAACAGTTCTGTCCCGGTTTTCAGAATAGCTCGGGGCCATTCCTTCTATCTCATCAATTTCTTCTTCTATTTCGCTGCGATTTGAAATGTAATTGTCGCCTTTCAGCTCAATATCAGCGTAAAAACCAGTCAACTGCTGCTTGCGTATCTCATTTTTACTCATTGAGATCACATGCGTGACTCTTTCTGCTGACAAAATATCAGATGACTCGTAAGGGACCACAAGATCTTCGGGAGCAATGAACTTTGAGACAGCCCTGCTAAGTGCTTGATCGTAATAAACTTTTTTGAACGCAGAACCGGCGATGGGGAGATAAAAAAGCAGCATATCCAGCTCTGGATCGTACTCTTTCATCACGTTCATGATGTAAAAGTTCATAAAACCAGAGACCCGTTGGGCCTGCATATCTATCTCGGGGGTTCTTTTGCCAACAATCTCGGTTTTTACCGGTCCTTTAGCTGGCAACAACTCTTTATACGCTTGAGCCTGAAATTGTGTGACTGATTCAGCCAAGATTGGGTGAATAACACCTGAAGACCCTTGAAATGGCGAGGAGCGCATCTCGTCAAACTTCATGCCGAGGTATTTTAAGCCGTCAACATACGTTTTTTCCCACTCAGAACGGCTCTCTTTGTCAGAGCTAATCGATTGCAAAACATCGTCAGCAAGTTTTCCTAAGTCAGATTTGTCAAGAAAATCAACTAAGTTAGAATCAAAAGGAATTTGAGGCGTTTCTGGAGCGGCGTCAATTTCATCGTCGATCAATATTTCTTCTTCATCAACCAGAATCTGAGCAGCGTCCCGAATCATGTCTTCACGAGAAGGTTCTGGTGCGACTTCAACCTCTCGGGAAAGAGGGATTACATCTGGATCGTCTTGAGTGCCTAGTAGTCGTTCAACTGCCATTAGTAATACACCTGTCTGTTGCGAGGTAAAAACCGAGCCTCGTCCTGATAATCATCATCGAGCGTTACAAATCCGCCCTGCCTAAATCTCATTAACGCCATTGTAGCAGAGTCGCAGAAATCGTCATGATCACCGTAGGGGAATGAAGCCATCTCCTCGATAACTTCTTCAGCAAACGTGTCTTCTGATGCCCATACCATCGCTGATTCAAACAACGGCGCAACACTGTTCATTCTTGCAATCTTATCCTGCCCTCTTGATGGTGTATAGGCCGTCACAGGGATGCCCATTCTCCTTAATTCTTGGGTCAGGGGTGTTCCAGAAGCCTTCGCCTCAATCAATACGCAATCAGGGTCCCAATACTTGTATTCATCCATCGCAATCTTTTTAAGCTCTGGGAAATCGACACGGAACCGCTTAGCGTCTAATAATATTATGCACTCAGGACCATCGACTTCTGGCGTAAAAACCGCCCAAGTGGTAATTGCCGAATAGTCAGCGGTCTCTTTCTTTGAAAACGCCGTATCATAAGATTGAATCACATAGGAATAAGCTGGCACATAGTCCTTTTCCCAGATCTCCCACCACTCTCGCTTAACAATGGAACCCTCTTCGGCTGTGGGGTTCTGCATCCATTGAGAGTTCCATTTGGCAACCGGCAATGACGCCTTAACGCTTAGCAACTCTTCTTTCTTCCAATATTCAGGCCAAAGCGGTTCTTCTGACTCGGGCATAATTGCTGGAAATTCAATCATCTCCCACTGATCCGCATGCTCTTCGTTCTGCTTTTTTATTACCTTGCCAACCAAGTCTTTTGTTGACCATCGGGTCATGACAATCACGATGATTCCACCCGGCTGCAATCGCTGTCTAGGACCGGAGGTGTACCACTCGTAAACCGAATCCATAGCCGTGGGAGAAAGAGCGTCTTGCTCAGAAACTGGGTCATCGATGATAAGCAAATCTGCGCCACGGCCAGTAATAGCTCCACCAACACCTGAATAAAAAGATTCTCCGCCCTCATTTGTAGTCCACCGACCGGCTGACTTGTTGTCTGACTGAAGCTTGAGCTTGGGGAAGACTTCTTGATAATCCTCTGAATCAATAATGTTTCTAACGCGGCGACCGAACCGAACAGCAAGCTCAGCGGTGTGAGTCGTTTGAATGATTTTCAAATCACCGCGCAAGCCCATCATCCAAGCGGGAAAATAGGTTGAGGCAAATTCTGATTTAGTGTGTCTTGGCGGAAGACAGACAATCAACCGCTTTAACTTGCCTTGAGCAATACGATTGAATTTTTCTCCGATAATTTTATGGTGCCGACCCTCGACAAACTCCGGCCACATGTGCTCAACGAATTTTATAAAATCGTGTTGGCAATCATCTTGCTTTTCGAGTTGATCGTATTTTTTAAGAAGCGCTATGGCTTCTGTCTTTTCAGCGTCCGATAAAATGTCAAAGTCTTTTAGCGCAAGCTCAGACATGGCTCCAATCTTCGTTTGTGAATAACAGTGATTCCGCTTCCCTTCTGCGGATCAAACCATCTAAAACTTTTCCACCAGCCTTGTTCCATCTCTGCATTTCTGACGGAACTTGATCAAACTGGCTATCGTTCAAGCGTTTTAGCATGGTCGAGGAACGAAGATTACTTGGACCGAGGTTGTATGTCCATGCGACCAGCGCGTCAAATTCGTGTTGCTCTAACGGCACTTTCACCGCTTCTTGAACATATCCTTCAAACTCTTCCAGATCTTCTGCAAGCATTCTGTCAGCATCTTCTTGAGTGCAAGAATCGCCTTCTTTAATACCTTGAGTGTGGCCATAACCAATCGTCCATACGTTTGCAGAACACTGATAAGCTTTAAGCTCGCAGCCTTCAAATTTTTTAATAAGGGATTTGCCTTGTTCGCTAGTCTTCATTAGTCATGCTTATGTGATGCGCCGTAATAGAAGCTGATAATAGAAGAGACGATACCGCCCAAATACCCCAGCACAAGATTAACAATCCCGTCATCATTCGCAGCGGGGTCTTGTAGCGTGACCAGAGCAATGTAACCTCCGAAGAAAAGAACAC
>UEXN01001385.1_pt1 | contig 12795 bp, 24 predicted proteins | sample 1796711 | NCBI WGS metagenome assembly UEXN01 (sample SAMEA4772470, study PRJEB27181) | metagenome | reverse complement strand
CGTCTTCGAAACCACCCAATGATTGAACTGGTCCGCTAAAAGTTGTTTTTGCCATGATTATTCTCCTAGTTAATTCTACATAGTCTCTAGGCCGTCGACTATACTGCGTCTATGCAGAATATTAATTTATGTATAGTGATTAATTTATATAGTAGATTATAGAAGAGTGCAAGCAATCCCTGTAAAAAACAACAAGTTTTTTAGTTTTATAAAATCCCTAATTAACCAGCAAAAAGATGAGTTTCACCATCTTTAGGATTAATATGGACTTCTTCTGCTTGTGCTCTAAGGATGGATCTAATTACTCTTTTTATCTCATCACCTAGAACAGACATTTCTGGTGTTATTTGTCCTTTGTTTTCAAGAAACAACTCATTCCATTTAGATTCGAGTTTCAGTTTCTTGGCGAACAGTACCATGTTGTCTTGAGCCATCTGTAACCTCCTCATAGGTTATATAAAAATCATTTGTAGTACTATTGTACTGCAGATCATTTTTTTCCCAAGCTATATCAGATTTTCCTAGAAAGTCAATGATATGTGGGTGTAGCTCTTCTACTGTATTTATTTCTTTTTCTACTTCAATCTCAAATTTAGTTTGAAGTATTTTAGTAAAAATTTTTATAAGATATTTATGTTTCATAGGTTTGTCTTTCTAGCATAAAAAAAGGGGGCCCGAAAGCCCCCTTTTAATGTTTATTATTGATTACGCACCTTCAACACCGAAGATACCTCTAGGGTCAGATACACCAAAAGAGTATCTTTCTCTAGCTTTGTACTTCATGTTTCCAGTATCAAAATCACCTTCCATTTTAGTGGAAATAGGTGATCTCTCAAAGTACTTCATACCATTTGGTACATCAGTAGTAATGTAGAATGCGTCTGGATCTGTTAAGAAATTATTCACAGTATAACCCTGTGGAATCATCCCCATAGAATAGACAGCATTGATATCATTATCAGCTGTACCAACTCTGTTAATTGACTTCATTAATCTCTCCGCTGTGAATTGTAATTCACTTGGAATGATCATTTTCACTGCTTTCGCAGCAATCTTAAGACCTCTTTCATCAGTCATCGCAGCAATGTCGATTAATGACTGTTCTAGAGAAGCCTCATTCAAGTCAGCTTGAACAGTTAAAGTGTTTTGGTAACTACCAGCAATTGTCGGGTGAGCAACGTTAAATAAAGAAACGCCATCACCAGAATCAAAATTGTTAGTAGTTGGTAATCCTTGAATTAAAGGATTAACAGCTTTAACCTGTTTTGTTTGAGACATAGATCTTGCTAGAGCTTTAGTGTATCTAGAAGAAAGTCTGTCATATAGGTTATCTTCAATCGCTTCTTCAGTGATTGAAAATGCTAAAGCAACAGTTTCGTGAGTGTATCTTGCAGTGAAAGTCTCTTGAGCATTGTCAAAAGTAACACCAGAACCCTCAGGTTTAACTTGTGCTTGAGCGAAACCAGATAACATTACTTCTTCTTCAAAAGCTCTGTCTGAAGTTTCCTTCACATAGATCGCCTCATGTTGGTTTTCGTATTGTTTATATTCCAGGCCGAATAGTGCATTCAATCCTGGCTCTAGTTCTTTAACTAGTTGTGATCGTGATATAGCCATAATTTATCCTCCTATTCCTATATACCTGTTGAGCCTTTTAAGTAATGCTCGTTGATAGTAACAACCAAGTTTACGTTGGCACTTGCAGTGTCATCGTTTTCTGGATCTTTACTAACTCCAAGGATTCTTAATTGAGCTGAATCAGTATCTAAAGAACCTTTTGCAAGTTCTGATTTAGATACATAGTTTGCACTGTTACCCGCAGCATAAGTGATGTCAGCGTTTAAGAAAACATCAGCTTGGTTTGCTGTAGAGTCACATTGTATTTCGAACCTTTGATAAGGATCGTCTGCCACGAAAGCAACCGTATCCGCTGCAGCTATGCTACCTGCGTAATGGTTTGCCCATCTTGGCTTTGATGTAGATGGATCAGTATAAAAAACACCGTTTAGAGAACCAGCTAACCCAATATCTCCAGCCGCAGCAACATCTACTGTACCAGCTGCAGTTACTTTAACTGCATCTTGAAAGTAAATCGCTGAACTGTCGTTATTAGCGATAGAGTATTCCGTCAAACCGTTGTTGTCATCATTCTGACCAACTTTGCCTATCGGTTTTAAACCGAAAGCGCTGTCTTGATTTGCCATAGTATATTACTCCTATACATTGTTAGTTTAATTTATTTTGTTGGTCTAGAAATTGTTAAAAAATTAACGTTTCTTTGAGCCACCAAAAGTTACACGAGTCTGCCTATCAACATTGATTGGCATACTTGGGTGCTGTTCCTTCATAAGATCGTTTTCGACTGCTTGATCTTGATCAATACCTTGCTTAGCATAGTATTCTGATCTTGACTCAGCGATCTCTTCCGGTACCCTTGTCAGCACAAGGCCACCAACTCCGATCACTCCCGCGTATTTACCATCCTCTATAATTGGATAATCGCTGTCTGGGTATTCATCAGAACGAACAAGTTCGTATCCTGATCTTAATCTTCCAGCGATGTTTTTAGTATCCTGGAAACCCATAGACTCGACTCTTACCCATCTATGTCGGAACCCATTTGGGGCCGGGGGTGCATCTAAAGATGACGGTGGAGTCCAAACTTTTTTTCGAGTTTCTTTAACTCTAGTTTGACTCGCACGAGAAGTTCTTTTGTTGTTTTCGTTTTCGTTTGACATATGCATTTACTCCTTCGTGATTAATCTTAATTGTTTAGCATAATCTTCAAGTGGCACACCTAATTTTTTAGCAATTGCTATTTGTGACGATGTGAGTTTCACTATCTTGCGACTTGGCTTACTACTTCTAGAAGCTGAAGCTACTACTTGCGTAGGCTTCTCAGTCGTTTGTTTCTCAACTATACCAAATTTATTTGGAAACTCAAGCTTTATTCTTTTGTTAATTTCAGAATAATACTCGTCAGATTGTGGATCATAACCCTCTTCTTCAGTCAGCTTTTTATGTAAGCCAAATGCAGTGTAAGTCATAGCCTCATCCTGTCCAAACCATGAGTTTTCAGAAGCCCATCTTTGAGCTTTTGGGTCTGGAGCGACGGGTTGCTGTGCTTCCGGTTGAATTTGAGGTTGTTGTTGTATAACCTCTTTTTGTTGATTGTCGGATTCTTGCTTAGATTTAATTTCAGCTAATCTAGCTTCTTCATAACCAAGTTTTGATATCTCAGTTGAAGCCGCTACTTCAGCTTTTAAATCTCCATCTTCTCTAGCTTTAGCTAATTTAGATGCAGCAGATTCCATAGATGACTTAATCCTATTTTCCATTTCAGATACATAACCTGTATCTAATTTAGAAAATCTAGATTTAAGTTGTTCTTGCTCAGCTTTCGTTTTTTGTGCGTATTCTAAAGCGGCAGCTTCTCTTCTTTCCGCCTCACGCATTTTTTTAGTAAGCTTTGCAATTCTTCTTTTAACTCCTTCGGAGTAATCATCTAATTCTTTTTTTTGTTCTTCGTTTGCTGGTTCTTGATTCGTGGTTGTGTCTTCTTGAACAGTAGACTGCTCATCAGATTTCTCAGCTGAGTCATTGGACTCAACACTGTTTTTAATAGCTTCATTAGATACCTCTACTTCGTTTTCAAATGTTTTATCCTCAGCTGGTAATTCAACCTCGGCACCTGGACCAGATGTATCTATATCAACCATTTTGTCTTCTTCTTCTTTTGGCATAGTAGCTCCTATGTTAATATTGATGAACTATATCTTCTGGGTTATTGATGGTTGCCAATACTTCATCATCATTAAGTATTCTTACTTCACCACCATCGATGTTAATCCTAGAGCCTGAGTAACGTGCAAAGACAACCCAATCACCGGTCTTGCACCACGGGCCTTCTGGAAATTTTTCTTTACCATAACAATATGGACCTTGTGCTAAAACTAATCCACATGTTGAAGCAACTTGTTGCTTCTCTAAAGTATCTTGACCAAAATAAATACCACCTTTAGTTTTCTCTTTCATCTTGAAAGGTAAAACTATCATTCTCCAGCCAGTTGGCTTAGGTAATTTATTTGATTCTTTTTTCTTTAAACGCTCGTAAGCGTCATCTTCTTTTTTTTCTTGCTTTATATTTTCTTCTTTATATTTTTCTTCTAATGCAAGTTTAACTTTTGGTGTCTCCTCTTGGTTTGAGGTCGACGATGTTTTCTCTTTTAGTTTCATTTTGCTCCTTAGTCGTTAGCAGGTTAGAGATTTCCTGTAATGTGTATTGATAAGCGTGTGCTTGGCCTAACATATACTTATATTTTTCCATATTGTCAATACTTCCAGATAAAAGTTGTTGTCCAATATTGTGATAAGAATCTTTTAGGGCTTTTTGTAGTTTAGTTATTACGATTAGATCGTCCATTTTTATTTTTACCTTTCTTGGTTGTTGTTGTAATTATGTTGGCAAGAATTTCAAAAAACCTATCTATACCACCACAAAATCTGTATATAAACCTATCTAACATTTCCAACGTCTTCTGGCTTGTCTAATTCTAGAATTTGGATCATTTCTAGTTTTAGCAGAAGATCGTTTAAGTTGTCCAAGTGACCTTGCACAATAGGATTTTCTTCTTTTTGCTGCAGCTGAACCTTTTTTAACTTTACCAGTTACCGCAGTTTTTAATTTTGACCCAGGATTTGCTGCTCTATAAGCTTTTACACCTTTAGCAGTCATTCCAGCTCCAGATTTAGTTGGTCTGTAATTAGCTCCTGGTCCTTTTGTTGTTTTTCTAATAGCCATTATATTTTTTGTAAATTTGGATTGTTTGTTAAAATATTTTTTTCTGATCTAGGTCTAGCAACAGAATCTTTACTTCTTTTTCTAAGTTGAGCAATAGCAGATTCTTTTAAAGCTCTTTCTTTTTTTAATTTTTGTAGATCTTTTTCTAAATTCATTATTTTTTCTTTGCAAATGTTTTTACGTTAGTTGGTTTACCACCTGGATTACCAGCTGCTCTTTTTCTTTTGACAGCACTCGCCTTTTGCGAGCTTGTCATCCGTGTGGCTTTTGCAAGTGGGACGCATTTTGGATATTTCCTCTTTGAGCCTTTGCTTCTCCCGCAAGGTTGATATTTCCCGTTCTTCTTCGGAGCTCCTATGTCGACCCATTTTTCTTTAACCCATTTTCTTAGACCAGCTTCAGCCATTATTTTTTCTTTTTAGTTTTTTTCTTTTTGCCACCTGGTTTTATTTTACCAGAACATACAGCAGAACCATACATATTAGCATATGCTGATGGATATACTTTAAATTTACGCTTCGCTGCCGCTTTTCCTTTTGCACAAAGTTTAGCCATTACTTCCAACCCTTCTTTGCTCTTTTAGGTTTTCCTTTTTTAACTAATCCACCTTTACTCATATTTTGTCTTCTAAGTTCTAGAAAATCTTCTGAATCCATGTCAATTTCATCCGCATTTGCAGGACTAGCATCAAACAAAGATGAAGTTAGAAGTGCTAATGGAGTATATTTTTTCATACCATATAGTTTTCTAAAGACATTCGTTTTTGCTTTACCTTCTAAATCTAATGAATTAGCTTTTGCAAAAGCTTTTGTGTATCTATTATTTTTTTGTTTTTTCGCGGGTGTAGTTTTATCAGTCAAACCTTCTTCATTAGCAAGTTTAACAAAATCTCTTCTGCTTCCTTTATTTTTTGCTAACGCAATAAATTTTTTTCTAAAGTCAGACATTAGCTACAAGCTCTCATACCTTTTTTGTAACCCATTCTTTTTGCAACTTTAGGAGCTACCTTTTTTAATTTCTTAATTCCCTTACCTTTTTTACCAGCAGGTATTTTTTTCTTTGGTTTGTTCATTATTTTTTTCCTCCCTTAAATATTTGTGTACCCTTTATACCATAAATACTCGCCACGACAAGAATCCATAAATTTGTAAACCAGCTCGGAAGCGATTGGAAATGCTCGAAGAAGATTTTTATCTTGTCCATTGCCTGTGCATCATCTGAAAAGACTCCATATGCGAGCACCAATATGGGCAACGTGAGAATTACAAGAACCGCCTCGTCCTTATAATCTGATTGTCTTGCTTCTAGTAATTTACCTTGGTAAGCTTCCTCACCACGAGCTTGACGCTCTGCATGTAGCAGTTGTGCATCAGACATTGCAACTTTTGCCTTCTGCTTATTGGCATAAATTTTACTTCCAGCAGATACGGCTAATTTTATTGCCGAAAACCACATGGGTTAGTACCACTCAGCCTTGCTTTTCTTTTCAGCAAGCATTCTTCTTTGACCTTTTACCTGTACAGATTGAGTTTCATTAGGTTTTGTCATTTCAGTTTCAACTCCACCTTTTAACATTCCATCTTTATCAGTAAACATATCATGATTTACATGAGTCATGTCTGAATGTGCTGTTTTTTTAGTTTTTGCCATTTTTTTCTCCTATTAATATTGTTTAAACAAGTTTTTATAGTTTTACAATCAGTATTTTACTAATTATCACCTTGTTGTTTTAATGCATGAGACAAAACAGTTTTTTCAATAGATGTATCAGCTCTTAAATTAGCTAATTCTTCGTTTTGTTCTAATTTTTGTTGATCTGTCATCTGATTCATCATTGCTCTCATCTTATCTAAGTTAATTCTATCCTCATCCAGCTCTTTTCTTCTATTATTTTCAGCTGATCTAATGTCTAGTTCTCTTGATTTCAATTGTGCAATAGGATCATTACCAAAATCACCATTAATTTTCTGTTCTTCTTTTAAAAACTCATCCATCATTTCTGCAACTAGTACAGCTTTTCTAGATTCTATCTTCATATTCAATTCCATAACCATTTGTTGCATTTGTGGGTTTTGCATTGCTTGTGGATTTTGTTGCATTTGTTGTAATTGTGCTATTTCATCTCTAAATTCCATTTCAACTTGTTCTAAAGCCATTAATGAAATGTGTTCAAAGATATTTTTTTGTAAACTTGCTCCAATTGGAGGACTATTTTTAGCCATGTTAGTTGACATAAAATGTAAATGAGCAGTTATGTGAGCTCTATGGTCTTGTCCTTTGAAAGCTTGAAAAGGTATACCAGATAATGCATCAATATGTTCTAATGATGGATCTTTTGGTGCTGGTTGTGGTGGTTTTTTTAAAATCAAATCAATATTTTTTACACCCAATGCTTCATACATATTTCTATAGGCTTGATATAAATTATGAATCTGTGGATTAGATTGAGCTAATTGTAATTCAGTTTGAGCTAAAGATATTCTTTGAGTCTGAGAAAATATATTAGGGTCAGCAACTGGAATAATATCTACTCTATCATCAAAGTCTGTTTGCTTAACCATCTTTTGACCACCAACAATATCATAAGGATATTCTTGAGGTAAATATAATTTAAATACACGAGATAATAATTTAAATTCATTCTTAAGAGCTGCATATAATCTTTTGTGAATAGCAGACATGGTTCTTGATCCACGTTCCAGCAATGCAACTGTCGTTCCCACTGCAGCTTGCTGATTACCCTCACCTACTTGCATGTCGGCAATAGATGCAAATCTTTGCCCTGCTTGTACAACGACACCCATAAGTTGAAGAAGTGTTGCACTTGGCTCTTTGAACGGAAGAGTCATAAAAGAGTCTTTTATATTTCCACCAGGAGCATCTACGTCTCTGAACTCACCAGGTTGAATTGATTGTGCATCATCTCTAATTCTAATTCCACGTTGCTTAAATCCTGCAGGTAAGTTTGATAAAGTCCCTGCATCCAATAGACTTCTTAAAGCTGATGTTGCAGTTCTAGATAATCCACCAATCATGTGAATTAAACCAAAACCATAAAAACCTAATCCAGGTAAAAATTTAAAATGAGAGAAGTAGGAAATTTTTTGTCTAAGAGTATCACCTATTTCATAGTTTCTTCTAATAGATAATACTTCTCGAGAGTTTGATTCGATCGTTACTATATAAGGTAATTTGATACCTGTTACTTCCCCATCGGGCCCTCGATCTTCAAAACCTTCTAAGTCAAGGTTAACATGACATTCAATTAATGTAAATACATCTTCAGCTCTTCCAGTAGATCTTGTTCCTTCAAGCTCATTTTCTTTTTTATCAAGCTCATCTTCGTCAGCATATCCTGGAGATAATTCTATATCTCTATAAAATCCTGAAACTTGTTGTTTTCTTAAATCATTTTCAGAAATTTTTATTCTATGCATAATTGCTTCTGCATCTTCTAATGAAGTGGCAGCGTATGGAACAATTAAATCATCTGCAGGAACAAACTTAGATACAGCTCTTCCTAATAATTCATCATAATAAACTTTTTTAAATGTAGAACCAGCTAATGGTAAATAAAATAACATCTGATCAAAATCAGCTTCATATTCTTTCATGATATCCATTAATTGGTAATTCATAAATTCTTTAACACGTTCTGCTTGTGCAGTTTTATCTGGAGTCATAGCTCCTACAATTTGAGTTCTCACAGGTCCTTGAGCCGGGAGCAATTCTTTATAGGCTAAAGATTGAAATTGAGTAACTGCTTCAGCAAGTACAGGGTGAGTAGCACCAGCAGCACCTTGAAAAGGTTCTGTTCTATCTTCATACTTAAATCCTAAAAGATCTAAACCTTTAACATAAGCTGTTTCCCAATCTTTTCTAGATGTTCTATATTCAGTGTAGTTAGCAATTAATTCTGAACCAAGAGGACTTAATGTTTCCTCTGGTAATAACTCAGCTAGATTATCGTAATGATTTTCTGATTGAGCCTGGTTAAAGGCTCCTGGCTCAAAATTAATTTCAACTCCACCATCTTCAGTTGGTGTAATTTCTGTTTCACCTTGATTAGGTAATTCTTCTTGTAACTCAATATCTTGTTCAGCCGCTGATTCAGCGCCTTCTATTTCAATTTCTTTTCTAACTTCGTTTGGAAGTGCTTTGTCTATTGTTGCCATTAATTTTCTCCGGTTTTACATCTTTAACAGTATTATACTCAATATTCAAGCCTTGTGATAGTGGGCCAGATTTTGGAGGTACAGTTGTTGTAAGTCTTTTATACTTACTAGGGTGTTTAAATACAAATGTCATTTACCAATAATATGTTCGTTTTTTTCTTGGAAGTTCTTCTTCTTTATAGTCTTCTGGGTGAATAATCAACCCCCCTTGTCTAAATCTCATTAATGCTTGAGTTGTTGAGTCAACTAAATCGTCATGATCTCCATATGGAAATGATGCACACTCTTCAATTACTTCTTGAGCAAACTCTTTATCAGTAGGTGCCCAAACCATTCCGGACTCAAACAGTGGGGCTACAGCATTGACACGACTGTGTTTGTCATTACCTTTGGATGGAGTATAATTAACGACGGGTATCCCCATCTGTCTGAGTTCATAGGTTAATGGTAAACCAGAAGCTTTTGCTTCAACTAAAACTGTTTCGGGTTGCCAATAATCATATTGTTCTTTTGCAACACGTCTAAGATCTGGAAACTCTAATCGTTCTTTCATAGCATCTAATAAAATTAAATGTTGAGGATCTCCTTCATTTTCTTGGAAGACTCCCCAGGTGGTAATAGCTGAAAAGTCAGCAGACTCTTTTTTTAAAAATGCTGTGTCATAACTTTGAATGACATGTTGTAGTGGAGGTAAATAACTCTTATCCCAATTTTGCCACCAATCTCTTTTTAATAAAGCACCTTCTTCAGCAGTTGGGTTTTGCATATACTGTGCATTCCATTTTGCAATACCAGCTGAAGCTTTTACTTTTTCTAATTCTTCTAGTTTCCAATACTCTGGCCATACTGGTTTATTGTTTGGAAGGATTGCAGGAAACTCAATTACTTCCCATTGATCGGCTTTTACTTCTTTTGCTCCAGCATTAACTAATTGTGCTGTTAAATCTTTTGTACTCCAACGAGTCATTACTACAACAATTGCTCCACCTGGTTGAAGCCTTTGCCGTGGTCCACTGGTATACCACTCGTATGCATTATCAAATGCTGTAGGTGAATTTACATCTTGCTCAGAATGTGGATCATCAATAATTAATAAATCAGCACCCCTCCCGGTCACCGCACCTTGGACACCAACTGCAAAATATTCTCCACCTCCGTTTGTTTCCCAACGGCCCGCTGCCTTAGAGTCTTCTCTGAGTCTTGTTTGAAATAAATCTTGGTACTCTTCTGAATCAATTAATGTTTTAGCTTTTCTACCAAAACGAATTGCAAGTTCTGCTGTGTGAGTTGCTTGAATAATTTTTAAATTAGGTCTGTTACCAATCATCCAAGCGGGTAAAAAATAAGATGCAAATTCTGATTTAGTGTGCCTTGGTGGCATATTAATAATTAATCTTTTACATTCACCAGTTCTAATTCTATTAAATGCTTCTGCTATTTCTGTATGATGATTACCCTCCACAAATTCTGGCCAAGTATATTTTACAAAAGATAAAAAATCAGTTCTATATTTTTCTTGTGTAGATTTTTTTATTTTATTTAAAATATCTACTTTTAACTGTTTCCTTACTTTCGGATCTGCAATTGCATTTATTTTTTCTAAACTAAGCATAATATTAATTATGGTACCAAAAACTATTTAGCACAGATCTACATGTATATCAAACAATATAGAGCATATACTAGGTACCATATTTACAAAATCCACCCCTCCCCCCTTTTTAAAAGTTCGACTTTTCAGTTTGGCTTGGTACCTCTTTTTTTATTCTCGGGTGGGACCCGCCCACACGCCCTCCCCAGGTGCGCGACACTTGGTCACTGCGACACTTTACCACACGCGTTAATTTGTCACGCGTGTGGCGTTATGACATATTGACTAACCTACATACAACCCATGCAATACCCCTCTCCTTTATAAGAGTTAGACCATTCACTAGTTGCAACAGGTTTACTACACCCACGACAAGTGTTCGTTTGTTTGCACCACTCATGTGCTTTAGTCGTGGCTTCTTTTTTAGGGAAGCCTTGACTAATAAACTCTTTCTTTTTTTGCTCTACTAAAACGCCCATTATAATTGATCCCAACCAGAAATAGTTTTGTAATAGATTTTAGTATGACCACTATCAGCTTGCATTACATCTAATGGTTCAAAGTCAATTCCACCTACTCCATAATAATGACCCTCGGTTTTATCATTGTCATCATCATCAACAGTGTAAAAAGATGTTCCCTCATCTTTTATAAATTGCTTAGCTTCTTCAACTTCTTCCTCAGAAAAGAAAACTCTTTTTTCATTCCAAGGTTTTAAGAATAATCTAGAATTAAATGCTTCTTTAAAGAAGAAAATATATTCTACATCTTTCATTACTTTCTGCATTATTATTTCTCCTCTGGAAATGGAAAGTTTAATTGATAAACATTCTCCGATTGATCATAGTTAAAGTTTTTATCTTTTTTAACTACTTCTTTTTCATCTAGGTCATTATCCCATTTTTCAGTTATTCTTTTTGTCGCTTCTTGATCAGCTTCCATATAACTAACTATCTTATCTAATGCGTTAGCAATTCTAATTAATGGGTTAATTGATCTGTCGTTTATGTCTTTAGTCATTTACTTTCTCCTTTTTTAAGTTATGGGATATCTTACAATATCCCATAACCATTGTCAACACATGTGTTGATGATAATGTGTTATTTATCACTTGGTAAAGCTAATAAATTATTAGCTATGTCTAAAGGTATTTCAACTCTAGTCATTCTACTTTTTAAAGATTGAACAACATCTTTGATATCTGCGCCAGTATGGATATCAACCTTACAACTTTCTTCTATATGGCCTAACATATTATAAACCTTATGTATTTTACGCGCTTCTTTTTTGGCCTCTTGATAATTAGCTTCGGCTAATTTATTTTCAAGTCTACTAAGGTCTTTAGTACAATCGCTATCTGCGAAATAAACATCCCACCTACGCGACTTCTCAAGTCTTGATAGTTTTTCCTGCATTTCAGAAGTAATCCTAGTAAATTCGCTTTCTAGCTTTTCTTCTGTACTTCTTTTATTTCTTCTAAAAGTTTGCCAAGCGTCATATTTCTTTTTGGCTTCTTTTAAAAGTTTATCAATTCCGCATTTTTTATTAAATGCGTCTTGAGTTTTATCGGCGACCTCTTGAGCCTTAGTAGAGATTTCTGTATCAATATCTTCTTTTTTATCTCTAAATTTATCTTGAACAAAATTTGTCCAAAATTCTAACTCATTACTTCTTATTGGTTTCATACTCATAACTTTTTCCTCCATGTTGTTTATTAAGTTATGAGCTCACTATACATTATCATCAACACATGTGTAGATGACAAAACGTCGCAGTTAATCCTTATTTTTTATGGGTGGGACCCGCCCACATGCCCCTCCCGAGTCATGCGACAATTGGTCATCTTGACAGGTCTTTTTTAGAATTGTTCTAAAGTACATGTGACGATCTGTCATATTTATGTTTCACGTGAAACATATATAGTGGGGTTATGAATAAATTTAAATTCATGGATTGGTCAACTTTCGAAAAGCTTGTTACTAAAGCTAGACGATTAAAGTTGAACAGGGGATCAGACATAAAAGTCTGGGACTTTGATGCAATGAAATTGTATCCAATCGTTTTATCGATCCCACACAATGATGGCGCGGAAGTTCGTTGCCAGGTTGGGTTGGAAGACGGTAGCTTTACTTTTTTAGATATGCTACCCAAAGACTTCGGGAAGTTAAGATCGGTTAACTTGCCTGCTTAAGCTTAAGCAAGGGGCGAGCAATCGCCCCTGCTGATCC
>UEXN01002524.1_pt1 | contig 12859 bp, 18 predicted proteins | sample 1796711 | NCBI WGS metagenome assembly UEXN01 (sample SAMEA4772470, study PRJEB27181) | metagenome | reverse complement strand
CCTACTAACTGAGCCGCCGCTTTTGCCGCTTCTTTTGAGTAAGGGCCGTGATCGACAATATTTCCGTCATTGTCAGCCAACGCCCACTTTCCGAAATGTAAATGTTTAGGGGTTAATACTCCTACCATGCTTGGAGTATCTTTTTTTTCATCTAGACGCCGTTCAAGCGCGTCTACTCTTTTCAACAATTCTTGGTATGCAACTTCTAATCTAATTGACATTTGGGGGTTCCTTTTTATTTGGAGAAACACTAGACATTAAAATATGCTTAGTGTAGTCTCTGCCTAATTAAAAAGTTTAAGTAACTAACCCTAGATTGCAGTCTGGGGTTTTTCTTTTTCTTCTTCGATTAACACAGCTTTATGTATTGCGTTCTCGTAATACTTTTTCTGTTTAAACAATTTCTTTAAACGATTTTCAGTTCGTCGGGTTTGAGCATTTAATTTCTTTAATTTCTCATTTGCCCTGAAAATAGCTTTTTCGGTTTTCTCGTACTTTAGACAAAACCTGTCAGAGGCTCTTAACTTTACAGGCTCCTTCGGTTCTTTTTTCAAAGCACCTTCGAGAAAACCTTTTTCAAGAACGTAATCTGTTAAGTCGCGTTCTAAGTAAAGCTCCTTACTCGAATGGGGTTTAGAACCAGGGTAAAGCCTACGTTGGCAATAGTGAGCTAAGTGATGTACGATTTCAGCCCAACCCCCTCTGCCATTCCAACACCGTTGGTCTGGGTTAACATAGAGGACGCCACGTCTTATCCATGTGTGACGATTGCCACTCGTTAACTTTACCTTACCCTTAAATGATCTCCCCATCCCCTTCCGAAACAATAGCTTCGCTCCCGCGATGGCTTCTTGCTCAGTTGGTACTGGTAAATGGCTAGGCCATTTGTTATTAACAAGTCTTTCCCAATCTTCATGTGTAGTCATATCTATCTCCTTTGACAGAAACTACACTAAGCATATTTACAATGTTTAAGAGCGAAGGCTTTTCACCTTTTTGTTGTTTTTATGCCCTATTATAACATATGGGTTTTTCGATTTTGCCGTTTTTGGCTGTTTTTAGCCGTTTTTTGACCTTCGAAAAAATAAGTCATTGATTTTTAAAGAAAGAAAGTTGTGGATAACTTGAAAAAAACGCTTTTTTCGATTTTTGGCGTTTTTTAAATTTTTGCTAATGGGGTTCCTTTTTAGTTAAATTTTTGGTATAATTTGGGTTCAAAAAAAGAGGTTTAAAATGATTAAAACAACTGACGAATTAGACGCTTTTATTCAAGATGTGATAGTGCGTGTTTGGGACATCCACGAAATGGAAGCCTACGGTGGAGAGCCTGATTTTCCTATTCCATCCCATAAACCGGAAAGTCAAATTATGTTAGGTCAACTTACTGATTTAATTGAAGAGGCGATTGGTGTTACCGACGACGATTAAAACTATCAAGCAACCCTGATCTCAAAATATTTTCCCGCTCTAACATTAAATTATCAACTTGCTTTGGCCCAAAAAACTGAGCCGCTCCTGGTTTGCCAGAGGCATCAAATAGTCCAGGTGATTTCCTCAATTCATAAACATCTTGTTTTATTGGTACACCCGCTTTTCGTCGTGCCTTTGACCAATCAGAAAACACACTCGACATCGGTAACGGAACGTCAAAACCACCCATGTAATTTTGCGCCCCTACTGCACTTGGGTCACCCCCAAAAACAATGTCGTAGTCGTAAGTATTGTTAGGCGTTGGCAGTGAGCTTGTCGGCCTAATTGTAGCACCACCAGACATATCAATTACACTTTGACCCACCGATGGGTCTGTGCTTCCCCTAATTAAATTCTTTAAATCAGGATCAGTAATTGCGTGTCTCAATTGTAAAACATCAGGGGCTGTATTTAATTTTCTGAAATCACTATTATCCATGACTTCCATTAACATTTTTCTAGTTGCTGGGTATCTACCAAAAAATTCATGGGCGTCGGGATGATTAATACCTGGAAACTTTTCAATTTTTGCGTCAGCTTGTTTTGTTACGTCGTTTACATTTTTTATACGCGACCGAATTTCTTTATTTAATCGCTGTTCAACTGTACTTGTAAAAGGCTTACTTACCTCTTTTACCCTAAAAAATAAGTCAACTGTTTGCATGGAATAGTCGCCACCAGTGCCAGCGTATGGCGCAAAGACACCTACTGGTTTACCGCCAGCTTCTTCAATCTTTTTTACGTGACCCTTCATAGTTTGTAATGCGCCTAAAGCGGAACCCCAATCTCCAGTTCCTCCATGACGAGAATAATTTTTTCCAGCGTGCGCTGTAAGTGGTGTTAATAGACCTTGGCCCCCGACTGCATCAATAATTTGGTTGCCAGACCGATCTCCCGTTATAGGGAATACCGTTGTACCTTCTAAATCTTCGGGTGTAATAAATTTTCTTGGTGCAAGATTTGGGTTTGGTCTTATAATTAAACCTTCATCAAGACTTTTCAAATAATCTTCGTCAACTTTTAAATTTTTAGAATAAGGAGACGGTACACCGAGCTTTTGTCCTCTTTTACCCGTCGGAGCAACATTGCTTTCTAATGCGCCACGCGTTTCTAATTCTTTTTTTACATCCGGTAATAATTCACCCTTTTTATCTACTCCAGCCCCAGCCGGAGAATATATAGTCGGGCCACCGTTGTGACCAATAGGTGGCGTATTTCTTAATCCCCTTTTTACACCTTCTCTTATACCAGCGACTGTTCCTGGCACTGGTATCATTGCAATACCCGCACCCGCCATGCCTAACTTTGCAAGCGCATCTAAATAATCACCGCGACCAAATGCTTCACCGGATGCGCGGCTGTCGTTGACTATTCCTTTTATGTCAGCCTGTGGGCCGACTATATCTGCGCCACCTAATAAGCCAGTTTTCATTTGCTCATATGTCGGCAAATTCAACCCAAGGCGTCGACCAACATCAATAGGATCAGGGATACGATAATCGTATAATTTATCTAATAAACCCGCCATAAAAATACCCTAAAAATAATATCAACAAATATGATATTCGCTATTGACTAATTGTGACAAGTCACTATTATACTCCTATAAACGAAACACTTAGGAGATCGACAAAATGTTTGTTACCGATAAAACCATTTCAGAAATTGCAGAAACTTTGCAATCTGATTTCGAGAACGGCGATTTGCACTCCCGTTCAAATATTCACCAAATTGCAAAATTGGCACAGCAAGAATTATCAGAGCGCGAATTACCAATTCGCAAAAGTTTAGCGATAGTTATTGCAAAAGTTGCATTAGCGACGTGGCAAGAAACAATTTTTAAAACAAACCAGGCGGCGGGTTAACACCCCCGCCACCCCTTTAAACACTTAGGAGATCGACAAAATGACCTCACCAACAGAACTCAAAATGACCTTACCAACAGAAATGATGGACGCTTGCCCTTTTGATAATATTTTTGTTTGTTCTGATATTGATGAACAAACAAATGAAAAAATCTGGTTAATTAAAATTCCATTGATGAGGGGGTCAGATTGCCTCACTGTAAATAAAAAATTTACATCACGTTTTAGCGCAGAAATTTGGGGTGCCAAAAATTTAACTGTTCAAGCACTTGTAACTTTTGTTCTTGAATCAAATGATTTTCAAGAACGAATTTTTAACCGTTGGCCCCCTTTTGAAGACGATCGTAGAATTGATTTAGACGTTTTGCTTTGTTCCTCCAGAATAGATACTTAATAATAATCAACCAAAATAACCCCCCTCACTCAATTGGGGGGTTAATAATTCTAACCTTACATCTTTTACAAACTAAGACCCTGTCCTCAGTGTCAGGGTCAAATTTATGCCACATAAAATAACAATAAATACTGCAACAAAAATCAGACAAATTGGTTACTGTTTGGGTAATCCAATTTAGACTTCCACGGCTTACGGTATGCACCGAACGACGCCATGCCTTCACGGTATCCGACACAAAGATAACGCATTGCATCGGCAAAATGCGAGTTATCGTCATGTAGCGGTAAACCAGAAGTCTCTTTAACGCGATAATTTTTTAATGCCTTCAACAAGTCATGGCAATGAGTAGAGCTAATCCAAACACGAGGTAATAAAGCGCGTACCGCCTCAATCCCTTCGGCAACTTTTCGCATAGGGACAATGGTAGGATTGATACCAAGTTGACGGAGTATGTCAGAGCGGCGTTGTGCAGTTGCTCCAAGTATTCTGGTATCCGTGTCGTGAGGAAATAAATGATCGCCATAACTATACCCTTTATCAAATGCTCGTTGTTGCAATACCTGGACGTAGTGTGCGAGACCCTCACCGGATGCCTGATAATCGTCAACGATCCTTATCTGTGATCCAGACGTCTCTTGCCAAAATATAACCGTTGTCTTGTCTCGGACACCTAAATCCCAGCTTGTGTTTACAAGTAAATTTTCGTCGTGGGGTACGTTTCCTATACGCTCCTCATGCTCGGCCTTTGCGAGTTGCTCGGCGTAGTACGCGCCCGTGATTGAGGCCGTCCAGTCGCACTCCATTTCCTGACGATATATATTATCGGATAACTGCTCTTTCAGTTCGTCGAGTTCTTCCTGCGGCAGTACATTCGTTTTGCTGGCTGGAAATAAACAGGCAAACCACTTTGAGTTTCCGGCGTCCATTTCGGCCTTTGCTTGGTCGTAGATGGCCTTAAATGCGTCGTCGCCCTTTGGCGTCCCTATCCATAAAACTTTGCCCTGGCGGTCTGCAATAGCTGGCCTAACGATGGACGGAAACACCTTCGCGCTGATGTCTGCATACTCATCAAAAATTACGGCGTCTAAAAATAAGCCTCGGATTTGTTCCGACGAATCATTAGAGCCTGATAGTAGATGTATTGTTATACGCCCAGTCGGGTGGGGTATTTCGACCCTTAGTTTAGCGGCGTTATATTTAACCCCTGGGAACATCTCTGTAGCGTCTTTTACGTACTGAAATGCGACCTTCTCAGCCTGACTAAAGGTTGGTGCTATATAAGCCCCTTGAGGGTTTTTATGGGGGCATTCAAACAGCGATCTAACGAGCCAGTGTATCGCCATATACGTCTTGCCAAAACGACGATGCATCACGCAGACATTATAGCGTGTGGAGTTGTCGTGGAATTTCTTTTGTAGCGGCCTCGGTGTATATGGGACGATTATTTTTTTAGGGGGCATATGGCACCAATTTACTTACCCTTTTTTTTACCCATAATTTTTTTTACACCCTTTTTATTTTTTTTGGGTGGGCGTCCTACATTTTTTCCGTATGTTCCTTTTCCTTGTGGCATTTATTTTCCTTTCCGAAAATTTGTGTGTTCTGCCTGTTTGTATCCTACCATCATCATCGCCGAGCCGTGGCCCCAGGGCGGTGCGGGCTCGGATAAAGGGGGGTGCCTTTTTGTCGCATAATGCATTATATGGTGAATAGGTTATTGTTTGTTATCAATGACTTAACATTTATTGCGATATTATGAACGTTATTTTATGCTAAAAACACAAGATGTTGTGTCTAACATCCGCTCAATCCAACGATCAATTGAGCTTGGATTTCCCTGATTTCGCGCGCGAAACTTGCGTTTGACGTCCGTCAAATGCGGGTTCATTTGCCACGCTCTCACTATCATCAGCCCAAGCAATTGTGTAGCTTCCTATCGTACCTTTGACTTCGACTGATTGTTTACTTTCAGCTTTTAATACTGGTATTAACTTCTCAGCTTTCCATCGATAATGATTTAACATCTTGTCAGCTTTGATTACTTCGTCTCTCGTCGTTGCTACTCGGATCAACGTCTCGCTCTCTTGTAGCAACGTCTCAACATTCTGTATCAATGCTTGCTTGTAATCTTCAGCGAGTTCTTTATCAGCTTGCCGCCATCGCCAGAAATTACTTTGATCTGGGAAACCATCTCGACCATTACAAATGTCCTTTAGAAATTCTCCGTCACCAAACCTCAAAAGGATTTGCTTGCAGATTTCCGCATTTTTCTTAGCCAACGTAATCTCCATAAAAAAATCCTCGGTCTAATTTTAGACGCAAGGATACACGCAATATTTTAAAGCAATACCGAATTATGTCTACTAATCGTTTAACAAATATTAGTTCGCAAAATAACATATTGTTTTTATTCATATAATTTTATTATGTCCTCAAATTTAGTGTAGTCCATGTGGTCACCATCAACGATGCAGTTAATCACATGGTTTAAATCACGATAGCCAAACCGCCTCATTATCTCCCTGCTCCATCGCAAATACTTCCGCACATAAGCTGGCTCCTCAATCTCATCAACAAAGTTAGCTCGACCATTTGGAACGTCGATAGATTTATAATCTAATATCTTGACCGCTACATCACTTCGCAAATACGAGACAGCCCTTCGTATCTCCATAGCCGCATCTTCTAACACGGAGTTTAAAAGATTATCCTCAACCCATTTTTGTATTATATCCTGACGTACTTTTGCTAGCGTCTGCTTAGTCGCAAACTGCCAGTCTTTTGACTGCTCACTAACATCAATATAATCGTCGTCGCTCACTTAAACTGCCTCAGAAAATTACGCGAGTTTACCTGCTCAACAGGCTCGACTTCATAAGGGCAACTGTTGAGGTTACAGGGCATTGTCTGAATGTTTGGACGCCCATGTCCCTTACGACCATAAGTGCTAATACTGCACGTCTCACAGCGTCCAGTGACGTGTAAATTACGAGACATTCGCCTTATTGTTTCCCAGTCTTCCTCATACATTGCTATCGACATATTTCTCAAATATGTTTTGACTAAATCAAACTTATCTAGCGTCGATAATTTCTTTGTTAGCAATCCAATCTGACTTCTGAACCTCGTCAAAAGTGTCACTGCATTTCGTTCCCGTTCCTGCATAATCGTGATATTTGTATTGCCTTCACTGAAATGTAAATTGTCAATAAACTCAGCTAACTTATTTTCGTCTCCACTTAATTTATTCAGCAACCTTTTAGTCCTGGTCAGTAGCTTTTTAGTTGCTGACAACTCTTTTAATAGCTTTTGATTGTTTAATGTTTGATCAAGTAACCTACCTTCAAGATCACGAACCTTTTTTTCGTATTCCTGCCGCACGTCATGTATATAATTTTCACTCAAAACGGAATCTCCATATCTTTCACAATGCCTTTAACCTCCGCTAGTTTACTGCCAGGCATTTCATCTTTGCAGTACGCCAGAACTCGAAACTTATTTTCAAATGCCTCGACACATCGTGCCGCCTCATCTAAACAGTACGTCTTAATTCCTTCACCCTCTGGACTGGTTGCAAACTGATAGGCGTCTTCCCACGTCTCAAACAAACAATACGCGACACCGTCCGTCCGCCAGCTTGCCAGAGGATTAGGCTCAAGTGGCTTGTGGCCTTGCCTCTCTGCTTCCCGATCCAAAGCCGCCCAAGCCTTGACCATACTCGCTGAGTGCTTTTCAACCGCAAATTCATCATCATTATCAATAGCACGATCTAATTTTGCCGCTGTAATACCAAACTTCTGAGCCATCGCAGTACCGACGAGTTTTGGGAGACGATCTATGCCCCACTTCATCTCCATCTTCCGAGCGATTTCATCCGCCGGACGAAGTGAATAATACTTCGCCATCTTTTCGATGACACTGACATCTTGGGGGTTCGTTAATCGATCAGGTTTTATCATTTTACGATATTTCATCTCATCATCTCCCTACTTAAAAAATCGTTCTCCCGTGTTCTCCCGTAGCTAAAATAGCAAGCAACTTTGCGCCAGTTGTGCGCCAGTCTGAATCTGGCGCGCCAGTGTGCTTTTTTACTTAGGGAGAAAAGTAGAATGGCGCAGACATTTTGCGCCATTCGTGCGCCAGTTGAAAAACGAGACTGGCGCAACTTATTTCTGCCTAATTTGGCAGTAATTTTAAGTCGACTTCGACGCATTTTCTGCTCTTCCTTTGCTTCTCATCTAGATATGTATCCTCAAAAAGTACACCCGTATCGAGCCAGGTTTTTACAATCTGTTTTGCTTCATTTTCACTCTTATCGACCATCTCGGTAATTAAATTCCCGACCCATCTTTTGCCTGATTGTTTTTGAGCAGACCACTTCCCGCCCTCATATAAATGCTTGTCAATCGCCAACAAAATATCCCGTGCTTTATCCGGTGTAATGTCGTCAAAGGCATCAGGTGGCGACCAGGGTGCCACGACGCCAACACTGTCACCGTCTCCAATTGCCGCATTGCCAATATTAATAGAATGCCGTTGAAGCCAATAAGCTCCTGCGCTGGGTGGCGACATATTAGCCTTGGCGTCATCGAGCCGGATGAACCAGTGTCTGCGCTCCATTTTAATGCCAAATAAGTCGGCTTCCTTTTCATTCATTACAGTAATCGTTCGTGCGCTTCTAACGGCTCCTGAGAGGCTTGAGGCACCCCTTGCTTGGTTGATGTCACCCGCCATTTGATTGTTTGCTTGCGGTGGCTTTCTGACGTGATGCACGAGGTCAATCGCACATCCGGTGTCGTGCGCAATTTGAGCAAATGTCGTCAAAACATCGTCGATTTGTTTGTTGTTATTTTCATCCGCATAATGCGCCTTAACAAACGGATCAATAGACAAAACTTTTATGTTATTCTTGAGGATTGCCTCGGTAAGTTGCTCCGCGTGTGGCGTCGCAACAACCGCGTCATTAATCTTATCTGCAACAATAAGTTTTTGATCCCGCCCACTATTTAAAAATAAACTTCCAATTAGTTTTTCTTGAGGTATTTGGAAGTGCTTTTGTATGGCGATAACACGCCGTAATAGCTCGTCCTGCGGGTCTTCTAAATTGTAGTGCCAGACGTTGCATTGCTTGTGAACAGTGTCGTGTGTAAGCTGTCTGCCCGTAGCAATGGCTATCGCATCAGTTAATGCGACGGTCGTCTTGCCGACGCCCCCAGGGGAAATCGTTGTCGCAACATAATTCTCAATTAAATGTCTACCGTATATAAATTGCCTCGTTGGTAAATTCGCAACATTTAGTGCATTAGCATCGATTTTAAACGCCGTAATATCGCCCGTATGTTTTTCCTCAAGGTGCGTCTTGATCCCTTCCTCAGTTGGCTCTGGGTAGTCGTACTTTCGACGTGCGCCCGCAATAGCAACGCCGACCTCTCTATCTGTGTCATATTGATTGTATCCTTCTTGAGTAAAATTTCTTGCCATGACCAAGATTTCAGCATTGGTCTTACCAGTGGCGACCCAATGAGCGACAACTTTAATCATCTTATTATGCCACTCATCGCCGCCGGACATAATGTCCCTGGCTATTTGATCTATTTCTAAATTTTGGTACACGGGGAGATTCAGTCCGGCAGGAGGGGAACCGTCCTCAATCGCCCCGTGATCAGCTTTCGGTTGGCACTCAAATGCCGCGGGAAAGCTGTTATACAATTTGACCGCGTCGACAGGCTCACGCTCTTGACGTGGCGGCACAAACTTTACTAGTTCTTCAGTGTATCCTTTTTTAATCTTACCCTGACTTGGGTAGCTGACAGTCCCTGCAAGTCGCATAATGCGCCTCGGATCAATCACCTTATCGCTGTCAAACTTATTGACCATGCCCGTCTGTATGTCGGCCCAGGCTTTAAAATTTTCTAACGGGTGTTCCCGCTCCCAATATGCGTGCAATCGGGGCTCCGGTGTGCGGCCTGTTAATACGACAAAATTTTGCTTGATTGGAGCTTCAGTCTTTAATTTATCTGTAGAGTATTTTGTGTCGTGGTCTGAAAAATTGAAATACGCACATAAGACGTCTTGATCTGTCGCGGCAGTGCCGGAGAAAATATCACCACGTCTTGGGTTCACTCCAACGTAAACATTCTTACCGTCAATATTTTGCTTTTTTGCATACTCAACCGCGTCGTCACGGTTAGTAACTTTAAAGTATTGCCATTGCCACCGACCACCATCAACGCCACTATCAATCTGGATCAAGGCGTCTGGATAATCTGCTTCACACCTTGAAAATAATTTATCGAGGTGGAGACGAATATCTGATTCGTTAGGTGTTAAGTTTTGGGGCATGGCATCCATAATTAAAAGGGAGAGGTGTTAACCCCTCCCGACTTAGTTAATCCCAGTCTTCGACTGCATCGTCGCTTGATGCTGGTGTAGGGGCTGGTGTAGGGGCTGGTGTAGGGGCAATTTCATCGAACTCCTTTGGACGATCTCCCCACTTCGTAATCTTTAACTCCGGCGCATAATTGGTGCCGTGTTTAGTATCAACGGGGGTAACTTTGACGCACTCTACCAAAGGTACTTTGCCAGCTTTACCTTCATCACTTTTTAAATACTCGTCATAAAGAGCGTTCATCTCATTATTGACGGCTCCGGCAGTTGACGAAAATTCTCTCAACCCGCCAATTTTTGGGCTGAAGACATTAAGTAAAAATCCGCGCTTAAAGTTACCTTCACCGACGGCGTCACCCGCACCGACTTCAGTGTCAAATATCTTTTCTGGAGCTTGCCCAGTTTCAAACTTCAAAAGACCAGTTTTGATGTTTTTAAAATCGAAATAAGCCTTAAATTTTTCGATCTCAATCTTGTCGCCACTATCGTCTTTTGTATACCAGCGACCAGCTTTTGCGTTGTAATTACAAAACGTGACAAAATCTCCGCCGCCACTTGGTAATCCTAATCCCATTTTTTTATTTCCTCTTCACTCTTTACAAATTAGTCCGCACTTAACCCAGCGAACCTTTGGGGTTAATAACCAAAAATTTCTTTTGCTTTGGCTCTGAAAGCCGCACCACTAAAATAAAACATATCGTAATCAGGAATGACCGCGTCTGCGGCTTCCTCTTTTGTTTCAAACTTGTCTAAAAATCTTTCTAACCGCATGGCAATTTGGCGAATTTCTTCTAAACTTTTTTTCGCCTCATCCGGTTGCAATGTATAAATCGCGTGTTTTTTGGGTGAGGCATATAAAACGTCAATCGAGTGATTTGACTTTGCGTGCTGATACACAGCCATTTGCCTTTTGTGCGGCGCAGACATTTTGCCAGGGATAGCCTTGGTTGTTTTTAAATCAACGACCTTGCCATCATCATCAAAAGTAAAATCGGTAAAACCCAGAATTGGAACTGGTACATTGTCTAAATTAATGACAACTTTTTCTTGATAGCCAGTTGGCTCGGCATAATTTTTTAGCCCTTCAAGTGTCTGCTCAATAAAACCTGGGAACTCATCGAGATGTTTTTTTCTTTGGTCTTGAGGAAAGCCCATCGCCGTCGTGCTGTTGAATTTTTTGGTTGCTTCTTCTAAAGCATCTAAAAACTCATCTTCTAAACAACTTTGAACACCATGCTCGACACAAATCCCCCGCGCCGCGTTTAATCCGGCAATTTCATAAATTTTAAAAAGGTAGCTCATGATCCAGGCACCTAAACAGGCTTGCGCCTTATTTAAACTTGAGGGGCTCAGATGTTTTATTCCAAATCGTTCAAAACTATTCATTATCTCGCCCCCATTGTGCAATTAGAACGGCCTCGGCCCTACCGTCATCTTTGGCGCGTTTAAAGTCATCTGCATTTTTTGGAAATAATCTCGTTGCGAGTTGGCGGCTTGCTGACTTGTCCCGACCTAATGAAAAATGTCTTTTCCATTTTGATGGTGTCACTAAGCTGTACGGAATTTCTAAAGTTGCTAATACACCTTTAATAACCCCGTAGCCCTGCCCAAAATTAAAGGCCGACTGCTTACCCATGCCAAAAGAATTTATCGACTCTATATATGTGTGCTTTGGGGTAAACTCTTTGAACAAATTTGCTAACGCAACGGCGTTTAATTCTTTATCAAATACGGGCATATCGTGAACTTCGACAAACGTATATTTTTCTTTCACTCCGCTATAATAAAAACAGAGCGCGCCAGTCTTGCCTGGATCGATGCCGCAGATCAAAGTTTTAGTCCGGCTAAAAAGTCATCAGGCAAAGATACATTTTTCTCATTTGCTAATTGAGCAATCTTAGCTCTAATTTTTATGTCGTTTGGTATCCCGTTTTTTAACCAGTTGCTTACTCTATTTTGTGGGAAGTTCATTTCATCGGCTACAAATGTACTGCCGCCAATTTGACTTATAATTTCAGATGTGTTCATATTATATCAAATTTCCTGATAAAAGTTTCCATAGGAGATAATATCAGGTAACATGATATTGTCAAATTTAATTTTAAGGAGTGAGAAAATGCCAAAAAAAGAAACAAAGGTCGTCGATTTTGACGAGAAGGTCATGGAACTTTTTAGTGATCGATCTCAGCATATTCCTGAGAGTTTAATGGGTGACCGAAATGCATCAAATTTTTATAAAATGTACCCCGAAATTTGCGAATATTTTGCAAGGAAAGCTGACGGGCCGTTCACTAAATACTATGAATTAAAAGCTCGGCATAAAAGACGGGCTTATAGAATGTCTGCGGAAAGTGATATTGCCACATTTGTGCAACGAAATATGACAACTTCTCAAATTACTGCGTTTTTTATGGAACGGTTCTGGAGAGCTATGCGAACGGAAACTTTTCATGTTGGCGTAACATTGACAGAAATCATGGACGAAATTAATTTTAAAACCCACGAAAATACAGTTCGAAAAATTTTAAAAGACGGAATTTATTTTGGCTACTATGGTGAGCAAACCTCGTCTTACAAAAAAAGTGTGACCAAATTTTATCCAACTCCTATGCTTATTAAATTTTATATTGATTTTGATCGATCAGAATTTTTGTATTACAAAGCCAACGATATGCAGAACTTATCAAAAGAATTACACGAACGGCTTAACGAAAAACCTGACGCTGGGAATAGTGACATT
>UEXN01002504.1_pt1 | contig 12907 bp, 8 predicted proteins | sample 1796711 | NCBI WGS metagenome assembly UEXN01 (sample SAMEA4772470, study PRJEB27181) | metagenome | reverse complement strand
AATCAAGCGTGAGCTTGCCAAAAGGCTCCAAGAAGCGATCACGCAGTACGAAACGCTTGAAAAAGAAAGAACAGGCTACTACACCTGTCCAGCCGAGTAAAAATGTTTCACGTGAAACAATTCCAGCTACAGTAATACCTGCGCCATTTGATGTAGAGGAAGCACAAAACATTGTCTTTAAGCCTAATGCAGGGCCACAGACAGATTTTCTAGCATCAGGTGAGCGTGAGGTGTTGTACGGGGGTGCAGCAGGTGGCGGTAAAAGCTACGCTACACTAGCTGACCCCTTACGCAACCTAAATCACCACGCTTTCAGTGGCTTGCTTGTACGTCACACTACAGAGGAACTGAGAGAGCTTATACAGAAAAGTCAAGAGTTGTACCCTAAAGCAATTCCCGGCATTAAATGGTCAGAACGCAAGTCTCAGTGGGTTACACCTAGAGGTGGTCGCATTTGGATGAGCTACCTAGATAAAGACCAAGACGTTATGCGCTACCAAGGACAGGCGTTTAACTACATAGCGTTTGATGAGTTAACTCAATGGGCTACACCGTTTGCTTGGAATTATATGAGGTCACGTTTACGTAGTGCTTCACCGGAGTTAGGCTTGTATATGAGGGCTACAACAAATCCCGGTTCTGTTGGGCATCAATGGGTTAAGAAGATGTTTATTGACCCATCTAAGCCTAATAAACCTTTTTGGGCTACAGATATTGAGACAGGAGACCGCTTAGAGTACCCTAGAGGTCACACTAAAGAAGGTCAACCTTTATTTAAACGTAGGTTTATACCTGCAAGTTTATTTGACAATCCGTATTTAGCTGACAGCGGCGATTATGAAACTATGTTGTTGTCTATGCCAGAGCATCAACGTAAGCAATTACTAGAAGGGAATTGGGATGTTAATGAGGGCGCAGCGTTCCCTGAGTTTAATAGAAAAGTTCACGTTGTTGACCCTTACGATATTCCTAATAGCTGGGCGAAGTTCAGAGCTTGCGATTATGGGTACGGCAGTTGGACAGGCGTTGTGTGGTTTGCCGTATCACCCTCTGAGCAGCTTGTAGTTTATAGGGAAATGTATGTCACCAAAGTTACTGCTACTGACTTAGCGGATTTGATATTAGAGGCAGAGGCAGACGATGGCACCATAAGATACGGCGTGTTGGACTCGTCCCTCTGGCATAAAAGGGGTGACACTGGCCCTAGTCTAGCAGAGCAAATGATTATGAAGGGCTGTCGCTGGAGACCTTCAGATCGTTCTAAAGGTTCTAGGGTGTCAGGCAAAAATGAGATACACCGTCGTTTGCAGGTAGATGAGTTTACTGAGGAACCCCAACTCGTATTCTTTTCTACCTGCACCAACTGCATAGCACAGATACCTAGCATACCTCTTGATAAACGTAACCCTGAAGATGTAGATACAAACGCAGAAGATCACTTGTACGATGCTTTAAGGTATGGTATTATGACAAGACCTAGAAGTTCCTTGTGGGATTTCAACCCTTCAACACAGAGAAGCGGTTTTCAAGCTGCTGATCCAGTATTCGGATATTAAATATGGACCCAGATGATTTCACAACAGACTTTGAAACTAACTTAGAGTCAGGCGAGTCCTCTCACATTGAGGACGTTACCTCTGAGAGTATGCATGATCCTAAGACGGGTCACATTATTAACTTGGTAATGGATCGTTACAAACGGGCAGAAGATGCACGTTATACAGACGAACGACGTTGGATGGATGCTTACCGTAATTATCGTGGCATGTACAACAATGAAGTACAATTTACTGAAACAGAAAAGTCTCGCGTATTTGTTAAGGTGACTAAGACTAAAACACTGGCAGCATACGGTCAGATTGTTGACGTACTATTTGGTAGCCATAAGTTTCCGTTAGCTATAGACCCTACTACGCTCCCAGAGGGTGTAGCTGAGTCCGTACACTTTGATGCTTCCCCTAAAGCAGAGCAAGGTATGGAAGAACTAAAAGAGGCATTTACCCCGCCTATGTTTAGCTCTGAAGAATCAAGATTACAACCCGGCGAAACTATAGAATCTTTAAAAGAACGTCTAGGTGGTATGGCTCAAAAATTAGAGCCTGTAGAAGATAAGTTGATTGAAGGACAAGGTACGCTACCTACAAGTATTACTTTTAATCCTGCACTTGTTGCAGCTAAGAAGATGCAAAAGAAAGTACATGATCAGCTAGAAGAGTCAGGTGCTAACAAGCAGCTACGTTTGGCTGCTTTTGAGACTTCTTTGTTTGGCACAGGCATTATGAAGGGTCCGTTTGCTGTAAATAAAGAGTATCCTAATTGGGAAGATGATGGAGAATATAAGCCTACAATTAAGACTGTACCATCTACTAGCCACGTTTCTATTTGGAACTTCTACCCTGATCCTGATGCCGCTAACATGGATGAAGCTGAGTATATTGTTGAGAGACACAAGATGTCACGCTCACAGGTTCGTGCATTAAAAGGTAGACCTTTTTTTCGTGATAACTCTATTGATAAAGCTCTTAGCATGGGTGAGTCCTATGAAAAGAAATGGTGGGAGCAAGCAATGGAGGATGACGCTCAAAGTGGCAAAGCGGAGCGTTATGAAGTACATGAGTTTTGGGGCTTTGTAGATAGAGAAGTCTTAGAAGAGTACGATGTAGATATCCCTAAAGATTTAAAAGATATAGAGCAAGTAAACGTAAACATTTGGGTATGTAACAACCAAGTCTTGCGTCTTGTTATGAACCCATTTAAACCTGCACTCATTCCTTACTACGCCGTACCTTATGAGCTTAACCCCTATAGCTTTTTTGGTGTAGGTATAGCTGAGAATATGGATGATACTCAGACTCTTATGAATGGGTTTATGCGTATGGCTGTAGATAATGCAGCCTTAAGTGGTAATATGCTTATAGAAGTAGATGAAACCAACCTAGTTCCCGGCCAAGATTTAAGTGTGTATCCCGGAAAAGTCTTTAGAAGACAAGGGGGTGCGCCGGGACAAGCTATTTTTGGCACTAAGTTTCCTAACGTGTCAGGCGAGAATATGCAGATGTTTGACAAGGCACGTGTATTAGCAGACGAGAGTACAGGTTTCCCTAGCTTTGCTCATGGTCAGACAGGAGTTTCAGGTGTCGGACGTACAGCTTCTGGCATTAGTATGCTCATGTCTGCTGCTAATGGTTCTATACGTAATGTAATTAAGAACGTAGATGACTATATGCTTAAGCCTTTAGGTAAAGCTTTCTTTAATTTTAACATGCAGTTTGACTTTGATCCTGAGATTAAGGGTGACTTAGAGGTACGCGCACAGGGTACTGAGAGCTTGATGGCTAACGAAGTGCGTAGCCAACGTTTGATGCAGTTCTTACAAGTAGCACAAAATCCTGTACTGGCACCGTTTGCTAAGATGGATTACCTTATTCGTGAGATTGCAGTTAGTATGGACTTAGACCCTGAGAAGCTTACAAACAGCTTACAAGACGCCGCTATCCAAGCGGAGATACTGAAGCAGTTCCAGCAGCCTCTACCACAGCCACCAGAGGGCGGAGTTCCCCAACCAAGTACTACCCCACCCCAAGGAGCAGCACCCACAGGACAGGCTCCTACAGGGCCACAGGACGCATCAGGTGGAGGCGGCGGTAACATTGGAGTAGGCTCTGCACCTGCGCCGGGAGAACAAGGCTTTACTGGAAGGCCACAATAATGAGCATAGGAGTTTTACTAGGTAAGCAGCTTGCTAGAGCTATCAAGGGTACAGGCGATGATGTAGCTGATGAGACTGTAGAGGCTTTGGGTAAGACTTCTGCTATAGATACGCCCTCTGTTTCTCTTAAGGAGGTGGGGTATAGAATAGATAACCCTAGCGATACTTGGGCAAAAGGTAAACAAAAAAGTGCAGAGAGGGTTGCAGAAGAGTCTGACGAAGGTACTTCTACTAAAAAATTATTATCGGGGTCTCAGACAGGCTTTTTAGGCACTAATGAAAATACTATGTTTTTAGATACTAATTTTGTTGCTAGTATAAAAGGGGCTAATGACGAGATACCTGCTGCAGGTCAGAGTAAGTACGACGATTTAATGCGTAGCGTAAGTAAAAGTGGTTTTGATACGGATCAAAAAGGCAACAAGATTATGATTGGGGTAAATCATAAAGGTGATGCTTTTATTATGGAAGGTAACAATCGGACTAGAATTGCTTTAGAGCAAGGGGTTCCTGCTGTTAAAGTAGAAGTAAAGTATTTTAATGGTGCTGAAGAAGTAGATGGGCCTTATTCTCCTGATAATATAATTAAAAACGCTGTACCTGCAGATACTATTTTTAAAAGAAAGACTGCAGCAGATAATATCCGTAGCTTAGTACAAAGGCCAATCAACAAATGAGCCAACTAAAAAAACTCGTAAACGATAAGCCTCTATGGGATGCTTTTGAGGCTGAATTAGAGGAACGCATTCAGAGTAGTTACAAGACGTTTTCACAAACGGATGACCCTATAGTTATGAATAGAATGCAGGGTGCAGTACACACTTTGACTGCACTTAAACAGTTAAGACTAAAGGTAAACGCTAATGGCTAGACTTGAAAGTCAAATGGAAGATATGATGGGTTATCCTACAGGTGGAGACCCTAGTATTATAGACCCTACTACGGGTAAGCCTTATGATGATTCAAGTCGTATGCGTCAGCAAGCTGAGATAACTCGTCAAGCTGATGCTATGGAAGAGTTTCAACCTGTTGAATTGCCTGAGTATTTAAAAACTAAAGTAGAAGAAAAACAAAGTAGCCCTGCTAGTGAAGTTAGTACAGATAAATTAAAGACTGCCTATGATGCTTTAGTTATTCCTAAAAAACCTTTAAAGCGTGATTCTAAGGGTAGACCTCTTGAAAGCCTTAGACCTAAGCTACGTCCTACGGAAGACTTTGGACCTTCTTTTAACTTTAAAAGTCCCATTGATAAAACAATAGAATTAAATTATTTATTGAGAGACCCTAAAGCCAAAACTAAATCAAAAGAAATTGTAAGTGGGCTTAGTGAGAAAACTGAAGAAGGCGAAAGAGCCGTTCAAGGTTTTTATGATAGCGTAGCAAAAGGTCAAGGTCTTAGTGCTACAGAGAATGCATGGTGTGCAGCTTTTGTGCATTATATTCTTACAGAACTAGGTGCAGATACTTTAAAGGGTATGGGTGGACAAAGGGCTAGAAAGTACATAGATTACGGATCACCTGTAAAAATTAAAGACGCACAAGAAGGTGATATTGTAATCTTTGATTGGAATGGCGATGGTAGAGGACAGCATGTAGCTTTTTATGCTGGTACTAGAATAACAGATCAAGATAACCCAAACAAAATATCAGTTGTTGGTGGGAATCAAAACGATAAAGTCACTTTAATGACAAGAGATATGAGTCAAGTTCTTGGCATTAGAAGAATAACTAAAGATAATATTAATGTAAAACTAAGTAAAGATTTAGCAAAAAATAATCCTATCTTTAAGCTTTTTGTACCAGCAGAAGTTCCTGCTAAAGACATAAAGTTAAAGCAAGGTCCACGCATTTCTAATACTGAACAAGCAGACCCATTTAGTGTTATTCCTGCTAGATACGCTGAAGGCGGTTCTGTAACTAATCTTGAACGTGAAACAGAGGAAGCATTAGGTCTTCCCCCTAGAGCAAAATATACTTCTACTGCTGTTCAAGACACGGCTGACTTATTAGACAAAGAGATAGCAGAAGCAAAATCTGCAGGTATTAGTCAAGAGCCGCCTACAGCGTCTGACATAGCTGATACAGTGATTGACTTTACACCTGTCATTGGGGATATTAAGGGTGCCGTTGAAGGTGCAGAAGTTATCTTTGAAGAGTTAGAAAAAGATGATCCTAACTTCCTTCTTATTGGTGTAATAGGTGGTGCGGGTGTAGTCGGTTTAATTCCCGGTGTTGGTGATGCCGCACAAAAACTAATTATAAAAGGTGCAAAACGATTTAGAAAAAAAGAGTTAAGTCCAGAGCTTATGGAAAGTTTAACTCTAAAAGAACAAGAAATAGTAGAAGATTTAAATAAAAAGACTGTTGAAAAACCCAACACTTCAGGAGAAGAAATAGCTGATTTTATAGCTGAAAGTCTTAGAAATAATAAATTAGAATATATTACAGATGATATACTAACAGGACTAGGCAATGATGGTCACAGGAGATTAACTCAACACTACATTGATGGTAACGTAGGTATGGACTTACCTATGGATTGGGAAAGCACAATGGCACGTGCAGCAGATCAAGGTTTTACTGAGTTAAGATATCATGGCTCTAATATTAAAGATTTAGATTTCTTTTTTGGTCAAGGTGAAAAAAGAGGCGCAGGAATGTTTAACAGTCCTGACGTTTTTAAGGCTCTTACTTATGAAACTCCTAATGGTCAAACATACTCTTTACTTATGCGTCCTTTACCAGAGGATACTCCTAAAGTAGACGTAGAGGGTGCTACATGGGGAAACTTAGATGAGCCTTCTATAGAATATAATAGAAATAAATTATCTCCTGATGTAAGAACAGGCCCAAGAATGGATCGTGTTGCAGAGCCTTTAGATACGTTTGTTCCACAGGCAAAAGCTAATATAACCACTGATATGTTTATGAGAAAAGCATCTGATTTAGGTTATCCCGGTGCTACTATTGAGAATGTTGTAGATCGTGGTGCTTATACTCCACGAAATTTATCTTTGGAAGAAGGTCAAAATATTAGAACTAAAGCCTCTATACCTTCTGAAACTCAAGCTAGAACTGACACTACAGGTATACGTACTTTGTTTGGTAGATTTGATCCAAGGTTACAAAATTTAAAGAATATTAATATGGCCCAAGGAGGGCTTACATCAATGAATGATCAAACACAAATGGCTTTTGCACTAGGCGGCGAAGCTGAGACAGTAGACCCTGTATCAGGCAATGACGTACCTCCGGGATCGTTACCAGAAGAAGTAAGGGATGATATTGATGCCAAGCTATCTGAGGGGGAGTACGTTGTTCCTGCTGATGTTGTTCGTTTCTTTGGGGTAAAATTCTTTGAAGATTTACGTACAGAAGCAAAAATGGGCTTGCAACAGATGGATGCTGATGGTAGAATAGGCGGTGAACCTGTGCAAGAGCAACCACAAAGGCAAGATGATAGTATGGACGTAGCTAAACTAAAAGCTGCACTTTCTAGTTCTGGCATGTATGCGGGTGGTTTAACGGATGGTGATAGCCTTGATAATTTTATTGATGACGCTTCTCGTGACCCTATGGTTAATGGGAGAATGAGAGCAGGTGGTGCATCAGTTAAGATGGCTGTTGGGGGATTAGCACCCACAGGCACCTACGGGGATGTTACCAAGGTAGACAGTATTATTAAACAGCTTATGACTGCCGCTAATAATGATCCTAACTTAATGCAGAAGCTTTCTGATAAAGGCATTATGGTTAACAAGACAGGTGCAGATAAGAAGTCTGCTGAAATGCAACAAGCTAATAAACCTCAAGAACCCCTTAAGGCTGATAAAGGAACTCTTGTTAGTTCTGACCCGTTTGATCTTGAAAAATATGATACTTTAGGAGGTAGCTTATTTGACGCTGCAGGTATAGAAGACCCCCTTGAAGCTATTGAAGAGACTTTTTTAGATTCAAAAGGTGTAATAGAACAAATTGTTTTGATTGGGCCTGATGGGATGGAAATACCTGTAGCTTGGAATAGTGCTATGCCTATCCCAAAGGGTTTCACTAAAAAGGCTACAAATGAGTATGGTGGAGCCACTACTGCTACTAATGCAGCTACTTCGCTAGTATCTAAACCTCGTATGACAAATGCAGAACTTCAAAAGAAAATAAATGAATCTGATGGAGGTATAAAGACGCCAGCAGAACTAGCGGCTAGTGGTGAAACTATTGCAACAGACCCTTTTAACTACAGAGAAGAATCTATAGAGGCTTTAGCTGATAGATATAATAGTACAAAAAAGTTTAGTAACGCAGGTTCTATTATTGGCCTTATAGCTGGTCCTATAGGTACTGTTATAGGTATTGCAGCAAAAGCAAACCATGAAATAGTAAAAAGACGCATTGAAATAGAAATAGATACGAGAGTAAAAGAAGGTAAAATAACTTCAAAAGACTTTGGGACAGAAAAAGAACCTAGCGACCTAAAAGTTCTTTTTGAAGCTGTATCAACTAAACTTCCTGCAGCAAAATATAGAGCTTTTGAAAAGGAAGCAGAACTGTCAAGCTTAAATCCCGGAGCAATGCTAGAAAAAGGTAAAAGGGGTTTATTTGGTGTAGCCAAGGATCAAACAGGGGTTTTTGATAAATTTCTTGACGCTGCTGCTCAAAGGGGTGTTCAAAACGCTGCAGATAAAATTGCAGAAGAAGTATTAAATAAAACAGATGGCATACCTATTATTTCTACTAGCAGTAATACTAAGCCAAAACTTAAAGGTATTGAAAAAGTAACTGCACTTAAAGCTGCACGTGACTTTGCTACTACTAAACGCCTTGAAAAAGAACGCGAAATAGAGGCAGCAAGAGAAGCAGCACGAAAAGCAGCACAAGCAGCAGCAGCCGCACGAAGTAGGGCAAACAGAGTAGCTAAAGGTAATATCACTGGCGGTAGTAGTGGCGATGGTGGAGGTACGTATGACTACACAAACCCGACCAAAGACCCCTCTTTATCTCCTCCGACTGCACCTGAATTAGACCTTGGTGGAGGTAGCTCTAGCGGAGGCAGTTCTAGTGGAAGTAATTTATCTACAGCAAGATCAAAAAACGAGGCAGCAGGTGGTTATACTGGTGGTGGTAAATATGGCGGCTTTGAGAGTGGCGGCTTAGTTTCTGCACCAGCAGCTAAACAAAAGAAACGAAAAACCCAGCGACGAAAAGGCTTAGGCACTAGGCCATAACTATAAAAAGGAAAACTAATGCCACCAGAACTAACAACTATGGAAAAACCTAAGACAGCAGGTTTTGTAGATAGCACATACCGCAATGCCAATGCACGGCGTATTGCTGAAGAAGAGGCTGAAATGGCTAAACTTGATGCAGCCCAAGAAGAGGGCGGTGAGCCACAAGAAGAGCAATCAGAAAGTGTTGCAAAAGAGCAACAGGTTGATGCTAAGGAGCCTGACACAGGGGAAGAACGCACATACAAGAAACGGTATGATGACATTCGCAAGCTCCAAAGCAACACTGCAGCAGAACTAAAAGCTATCAAGGCTCAACTAGAGAACGCCAAAGAGCAAGGCATTGTACGCCCACCAAAGAGCGATGAAGACATTCAGGCTTGGGCTGACAAGTACCCTGACGTTGCAGCTATTGTTGAGACTATTGCTGAGAAGAAAGCACAGGAGAAGTTTAGCTTTGCAGAGGAACGTCTACGTCAGATAGATGAAATGTCTGAAGAGGCTAACCGTAGTAAGTCTATGGATGCTATTCGTGAGTCACACAGTGACTTTGATGATCTCAAGGAAAGCGATGAGTTTCACGATTGGGCAGGAGAACAACCTAAGTGGGTACAGGATGCTTTGTATGAAAATCAAGATGATCCACGCTCTGTAGTACGGGTCATTGATCTGTATAAGGTAGATAAGGGCTTAGACACTAAGGCTCGTAAAAAGTCATCTAAGGCTGCTGCGTCTGCAGTTGTAACCAAGCGTTCATCTAAGCCAAGTGAGGCTGAGACTGAAGTTTCTTTTACTGAATCAATGATTAGCAAGATGTCTATGAAAGAGTTTGAAAAGAACCAAGACGCTATTATGGAAGCACAACGTACAGGTAAATTTATTTATGATCTTTCTGGGGGTGCAAGGTAAATAAAAGCTTGACAACAAAAGATTACTAAGTATAACTATACCTATGAATTACTACTTTGAGAAGCAAGCCCTACTTTATTGTAGCTACCTTGCTTCTCAATTACTACTAAGCACAACATATTAGTTAAGACCTACCTGAATTTACAGGCCCGTTATTGTAACGCCACCCTTCAAAATGCAGCCTCTTCAACTTGTGTTAAGCTTACTTAAACCTAAGCCAAACATTCAATGGAGGATTCATTATGGCTTTTACAACCGCAACAGGTTATGGGAATTTACCAAACGGTAATTTTAGTCCTGTAATCTATTCTAAAAAAGTACAGCTTGCTTTCCGCAAGAGTACTGTCGTAGGCGATGTCACAAACTCAGACTACTTTGGCGAAATTGCTGCCCAAGGTGACACCGTTAAAATTATCAAAGAACCAGAAATTTCTGTTCAAGAGTATGCACGTGGCACGAATGTCACAGCGCAAGATTTACAGGATGACGATTTCAATTTGGTCATTGACAAAGCAAATTACTTTGCTTTTAAGATGGACGATATTGAAGAGGCGCACAGCCATGTCAATTTCATGGACCTTGCAACTAGCCGTGCTGCCTATCGTTTGGCAGACAATCATGACCAAGAAGTTCTTGCGTACATGTCAGGCTACAAGCAGTCCTCTTTGCACAGCAAAGGTGATACCCTTAACACAACTGTTAATGGTTCTAAAGCTGTAGCTTCTGCTGGTTCTAACGAACTGCTCTCCTCTATGCAACTGCATAAAGGTGACTTTGGTAACATCACTACAACGTCTGCTGGCACTCACTCAATTCCTGTGACTGCACGTATGCCGGGAGCGACTTCGTTGCCAACTGCTACCGTTTCTCCTGCAATGATTGTTGCACGTATGAAGCGTTTGCTTGATCAACAGCAAGTTGACTCACAAGGTCGCTGGCTTATTGTTGATCCAGTATTTATGGAAATTCTTGCTGATGAAGATTCACGCTTCATGAATGCAGATTTCGGTGAATCAGGTGGTCTGCGTAATGGTCTTGTTGTAAGCAACTTCCACGGCTTCCGTGTATATTCCTCGTCTAACTTGCCAGCACTAGGCACTGGACCCGGAACTTCAGGTACTGCAAACCAACTCACCAACCTTGGTGTTATTGTCGCAGGACATGATTCAGCTATTGCTACTGCAGAGCAGATCAACAAAACAGAAACATATCGTGACCCTGACAGCTTTGCTGACATTGTTCGTGGTATGCATCTATACGGTAGGAAGATTCTTCGTCCAGAAGCAATCGTCACTGCCCGTTATAACGCAGCATAAGGGAGTTATATAATGGCTACTTTTGATATGACCGCGAAAGCTACTGCTGGTGTTGATTCAGACAGCATTGCAGCAGCTACTTCTCGCTATCAAGCAATGGGAATGTACATGCGTGAAGCACGTTTGGACATTGCTAAAATGGTTGAAGATGGTTACTCTTGTACGAACGGAGACATCTTTCAGCTTTTAGAAATTCCTGCTAACACTTTGGTATTGTTTGCAGGTGCTGAAGTTGAAACAGCCTTTAATGGTACTTCCCCAACAGTAGATATTGATTTTGCTGCTGGTGATGATATTGTTGATGGTGGTGACGTTTCTTCTGCTGGTTTCTTAGCTTCAGGAACAAATGGTCAAAGTATGGTGGTAAATACTGCTGCTGCAGATACGTTTACGGCGCATGTAACAACTACAGATACGATTGATGTTAAGTTAATTGCATCTTCTGCAGATGTTACATCGGGCATTCTACGTCTTGTAGCTTGTTGCATTGATACTGGTCCTCGTGGCCGTGTTGCAGCAACGGAAGTTGACCGTGACCTCTTGGCATAAGTCAATAACTTTTGGGGCTGGTTACGTGCTGGCCCCATTAGTGTATCAAACCTATGCAACAAAAAACTCTTGGGGCATAAAAGATTTATTTAGGAAACATAATGGCTCTTACTTTTCTTACTTTAACTAATAATGTTATTACTCGTATGAATGAAGTAGAGCTTACTTCTAGTAACTTTACAAGTGCTAGGGGTGTACAGATACAATGTCAGAATGCAGTAAATGAATCAATACGATACATCAATCAACGTGAGTTTGGATATTCTTTTAATCACGCTAGTAATTCTTCTACCTTAGTAGCTGGTCAATGTAGATACACAGTACCTACAAGCACCAAGTCTATTGATTATAGCACAGCTAGAATTAAGAGAGACACTGATCTTAATGCAGCAGGTAATAACCTAGCAACGTTGAGCTATAATGAGTATATTGAAAAAGACTACGCTAATGAGGAAGATGATGTTGTAGCTACTACGCTAAACGGTTCACACTCCGATAGTGTAGCTACGTTAACACTTGCATCTACTACAGGGCTTGACGCTACAGGCACAGTACATATAGGCAGTGAGCAAGTTACCTACACTGGTATATTAGGTAACGATATTACAGGTTGTACAAGGGGTGCAAATAGTACAACTGCTGCCGCACATTCTAGTGGTGTGGCAGTTACACAGTTTGAGGGTGGTGGTGTACCTAGAAGTATTGTACGCACACCTGATAACAACTACCTCTTATATCCTTATCCTGACAAAGCTTATGCGTTAGTTTTTGACTACTACACTTTCCCTGCTGATTTATCTGCACATGGTGATACTACAAGCATACCTGATCGTTTTGCACCTGTAATAGTAGATGGTGCTACTGCATTTGTGTATCAGTATCGTGGCGAGTTAAATCAGTACCAGTTAAACTTTAGTAGGTTTGAGCAAGGTATTAAAAACATGCAAAGCTTGTTAATTAATAAGTATGAGTATATTAGATCAACTGTAATTAATAGACCGCGTGGTTCTGCTAACTTTATGTCAGGTGTCAGTTAATGCCAGATAGTTCACAAGTACAACCAGTAGCATTTAACTGTGAAGGCGGCTTAGTTTTAAGTCGCTCTAGCTTTTTAATGCAACCGGGTGAAGCAATAGAATTACTTAACTTTGAGCCTGATATTTCAGGTGGTTACAGAAGAATTAATGGCTATTCTAAGCATG
>UEXN01002494.1_pt1 | contig 12949 bp, 8 predicted proteins | sample 1796711 | NCBI WGS metagenome assembly UEXN01 (sample SAMEA4772470, study PRJEB27181) | metagenome | reverse complement strand
CTATCAAGGCACTTGTTTCTGGTGAAGTAAACACTCTTGTAGGGTTTAACTTTATCGTTATCGAAACTCGTACTGAAGGTGGATTGAATCTAGCTGGCAACATTGTTGACTCTTGGTTCTATCAGCGCCCTGCTGTTGGTTTGGCTATTGGCATTGACATGAAAACTGAAATTAATTGGATTCCTGAACGTACTTCTTGGTTAAGCAATGGTATGTTGAAGGGTGGCTCTGTCGTTCGCGACGAGGGTGGTCTGGTTAAAGTTCAATACGACAAAACTGCATAAGGAGATCCATCATGGCATTTTCAAGAACTGGTCTATGTCGCATTGGCGGCTCTGGAACTGGCGGAGCAACATTTCAGTATTCATCTGCGGATGCTAAGGCAACTGTAGTTGCTACTGATTACATGCTTGCTGCTATCAATGAGCTGGAATTAGGCGATGTAATCATCGGTGTTGATACAAGCACCCCTGCTACACCAGAAGTGTTTATCACTTACGTTAAGGCTAAATCGGCTACGTCGATTGACCTAGCGGGTGGGTTGGTAGTTACAGCGTAACCTGATCGGGGGTCTTTTGGCCCCCTTTCTTCAGAGTATACATATGGCAACTAAAATTGATTTAGTTAGTGCTGCGTTAGTCTTGATAGGCGATTCGCCAATTAATTCACTGGTTGGTAGTGCTAGAGCGCAACAAGTTGCTAATTCCCTGTACGACAGCATAGTCAAGAATGAATTGACCAAGCATCGTTGGGGGTTTGCTAGGGCCAAAGCTCAACTGTCACTCACTACTGATGTGCCTGTTGATCAAGAATGGCAATCAATCTACCAGCTACCTGCTGATATTTTGTTCCTCATTAAGATATACCCTAGAGTTAATTATCAGATATACGGTGATAAAGTTTACGCCAACACAAATAGCGCGCTTTATTGCGACTATATTTATGATGTTCCTGAAGCTAATTGGCCTTTTTATTTCTCCAAGATGATCGAGTATGCACTGGCTAAAGATTTTGCTACTAGCATCAGGGATAGCTCTGCGTCTAGGGTTGAGATGTCTGCCGAGTACGTTAATGCTTCTAGGATGGCTCGATACACTGACTCGCAACAATACCCAATAACTCCCATTACAAGTAACCCATTTGTTAATGTGAGGTACTAGTGGCTAAGTCACGATTTCTCCAGAATAACTTCGTTAGCGGAGAGTTATCACCTTTACTGCGTGGTCGTACTGACATCAATCAGTATTACCAAGGATTGCAGACCGCTAAGAATGTAGTCTTGGTTCCTCAAGGTGGCGTTAAGAGAAGACCTGGCACCCAACATATTGACACGGTGCTGAATAAGCTAGAGCGACTAACAGCACAGAATCCAACAATGCCTAGTGGTGGTACTGGATCGGTCATTAATGACGGTAATGACGCGACTACTACATCTACTACGGCAGCGATAGGCACAACGAATCCGTACCCTGTTGCTCAGTATGATCGTACTGCTTCCCCTGCATTAAAACCTACGGCAGTATTTGCGGATCTGCGGCAGATTAGTTTGTCCGCTGGATCATCTAGTGAATTCGTTATACAGGATTCTACCAATGCGATATCGTGGACTACGCGAGCGGCAGTTCCGCTCATAGGGACTAACCCGCAAAACTTTAGAATCGCTATCGGTTCGGCAGAAAGATATGTCAGAGTAGCTAGGGTTGGCGCAACTGATCTGGGATCGGCTACACTCACACTGGCTGAGTTCAATTTAATCACCCAGACAACTACAGCGGGTGTACCGTCAGAGTCAAAGCTAGTAGATTTTAGCGTCACTACAGACCGAAACTATCTACTGTCCATCACAGATAACAACGTCCGTATATTCAAGAATCCAGGCACCCATGTCGCAGATGTACGAGTTCCGTTTACTGCTGCACAGGTCTCTACTGTACGAGATACGCAGACAGAAAGTGTGATGCTGTTCTTTCATGAGGACGTACCATCACAGAGATTGATTAATTTAGGCACAGATACGGATTGGTTCTTAGATGATGTGCCATTTACTAATGTGCCTACCTATGACTTTGATGATGATCTGAGTCCTACGCCTGTTGCTGATGTGCAGAGCGTTGTATTCCATACTGGATTTGTGGCTGGTGATCAGTACCAAATAGATGTTGAAGGTGTACTGTCTAAAAACATTACCTATGCAGGTGATACGACTGCGGATCAGCAAAGTTCTACCGTATTCAATATGCAGAGAAATCTGCAAGACATGCCTGTATACGGTGAAACTGGTGTCACGGTTACGAGGACGGGCACAAGAACATACAGCATCTCTGTGTCGGGAGAGTCTGCTAAAGACTTTGAGCTATATAGCGCATTCCCTACTAGCGGTACAGCGAAACCTATTACTGTTACAAAGCTGGCTAACGGATCACCTAGAAAGGAAGCGGTCTGGTCTGCTAATCGCGGATACCCAAAGACTGGATGTTTTTTCGAGGGCCGATTAGTTTTAGGCGGCACTAAGTCTAAGACGGCATCTATATTCTTCTCCAAGTCTGGATCGTTCTTCGACTATGAGATTGACGATGGTGATGACGATGAAGGTATCTTTGCGACCATATCCTCTCGCAAGCTGAACGAGATCATCGATGTTTATCCAGGCCGGAACCTGCAAGTATTTACGTCTGGTGCAGAGTTCTCAGTGACCAGTACGCCTGTTACGCCTTCATCTGTAGGGATTACGCCACAGACTAATCACGGCGCATCCTATATCGAGGTAGTGGATGTAGACGGTTCTACCATATTCGTCGATAGAAACGGCAAGACGATCTATGATTTTGTCTACTCGTTCAATGAAGATGCCTATGTCACGCACGATAGATCTGTACTCTCGTCTCACTTGATCAAGCAACCTACTGACATGGCAATGCTATCGGGTACGACTAGCGAGGATGCTAACTGGCTGTTTATACCCAACTCAGATGGTTCGGTCACTATCCTAAACACGCTACGAGACCAAGACATCAACGGGTTTACTCAGTGGATATCCGCTAATTCTGGCTTTATCACTAACGCAACCGTGGTAGATGATGAGCTATACATGATCGACAAGAGAACTATCGCGGGGAATGTCGAGTATCACATAGAGAAGTGGTCATTTGATCACCTGATGGATGATTCTATTATCTTCAATCCAGGCGCAACGGACACAACGATCACTGGTCTGGGTCATTTACAGGGTGAGACTGTTCAGATCGTAGCGGATGGCATTGTGCTACCAGAGAGGACAGTGGTTGGTGGTCAGATAACGCTCACATCAGAGGAAGTAGGCTACACCAACGTAGAGGTCGGGCTAAACTTCCCTGTAGAAGTCACAGGCATGCCGCTCAATACCAATATCGGTAGCGGTGAGAACCAGATGCGTATCAAGCGTATTGTTCGCATGAACATCAGGGTCTATCAATCGTATGGTTACTATGTAGATGGTCAACCAGTACCCATTAGAGAGTTTGGTTATTCATCTGTTTCACCACTAGATACCTCTCCTAACTCAAAAACTGGCATAATAGAAGATGTATTAAATACAATAGGCTGGACTAGGGACGCAATGCCGTCAATAACTGCACCCGATCCTACTCCGGTACATATACAGATGATTGAATACGAGGTCGAATCATCGTGAATGTAGCGTTACAGAGTAATATCTACAAAGCACAAGATGTGATGCTGGCTATGCCTCAAGCTGAGACAGAGGTCACGCATCATTTTGCTGATGGTATTTACGCTAGAGAGCTATTTATCCCTGCTGGTGTATGTCTAGTAGGTGCACTGCACAAGACGAACCATCTATTCACTGTATCTGAAGGTGAATGTGTAGCGGTCACACATGAAGGCAGAGAAGAAATCAAGGCTCCATATATGGGTCAGACGCATCCAGGCATGAAGCGAGTGATATACGCAATTACGGACACGGTATGGACTACGTTCCACGTTACCGAGGAGACAGATGTGGACAAGATAGCAAATGAAATATTGGAGGCCGTATGAGTTGGGTAATCACTGCAATCGCGGTAACCGTTACTTCTGGCGCTGTTTCAGCTAGAAGTCAATATGTTGCTGGTAAGACTCAGCAGATTGAGATGGAGCGTCAAGCTGAAGAAGAGCGTATTGCAGCACAAAGTCGAGAACTGCAACGTCGAGAAGAATTGAATAGGGCATTGGCCGCTAATGTAGTCGGTCAGGCTATGTCTGGTATTTCTGGAGAAGGCACCCCAGCTAGTATCGCACTAGCAAGCGCAAAGAAAGCGGGGCTGAGTGAGGCTACTATAAGTTTGTCTGAAAAGCTAAAACAGGCTCAACTACGCAGACAGGGTAAGGCGGCAAAGCAAGCTGGATATATGGCTGCTACATCTACATTGTTGAAAACTGCTGCACAAGCAGCGTCATTAGCGCCTAGTGGCGGTGGCGGTGGCGGTGGCGGTGGCGGTAATAATTCATGGGCAGACAAAGCTTTTGATGCGGGAGTATCTTAATGGCCCAGAAACCTATTGGATATTACGGAGAGTTCAGGCCAACGGGAGTAGATCAATCTGCTGCTCGTAGGTTTGAGGCGCTCGCTGGTCTAGCAGATCAAGTGGGTGATATTGCTTTTGAGATAGGAGCAAAACGTGCTGAGAAGATAGGCGCTGAGAAAGGCGAGAAGGCTGGTCGAGAAGCGGCAGAAGCAGGAACGCCAGCAGAAACTAAGAAGGGTTTTCTAGCATCGATGTCTATTGAGGCCCAGGCTTACAATGCTGCAATGCAATCTGCCTACTTAGCTCAAGTATCTACAGACTCAAAACAACAAGTAGAACGTATAGCTGCCCAGTATCCTGATGATGTGCAAGCGTTCCAAGCTAATATCAATCAATACCGTCAAGGTTTGCTGCAAGGCGTTAGCGATGAGTTTAGAGATGATGCTGACGCAACAATTGGTAATTATATTGCCAATGCTGAAACAGCAATATTTAAGAATGAAGTAGCAAAGAATCGTGCTGCTGCTAATTCTGCAAGACAGCTAGCTCTTGACGTTCATAATGATGAAGCCTCAAAAATGGCTCGTGCTGGAGATGAAGCTCAAGCCTTAGTCAATCAACAAGATCACGATTTAGTAATAGATAGCATGGTGGCTAGCGGTGATCTCCCAGTAGACGAAGCACAAAATGCCAAAGACGCACTGACCAGAAGGATTCAGCAACAGACTCAATTGGGTGGCTTAGAACGAATCATCTTTGATGAGGATCTTTCGACACGAGAGCAGTATGAAAAAGGTGTTTCATTTGTTGAAAGTATCCGTGATGCAGAACTAGAAGACATAGGGCCAGAAGACAAAGATAAGTTGCTGTCTGTTTTAGATTCTAAAATAAAATCGTTAGAGGTAGATCTTTCTCGTCAAGAATCTGAAATAACTGTTGAGCAAGGCAGAGTTATATCTGATCTAATGATTGCGGCTAATACTGGCAGCAGACCATCTGAAGAAATTGTAGAAGACGCTAACCAATTGTATGACTCTGGCGTTATTGACTTTCGACAACGAGCATCAATCATCACGACCGCATCAAGAAAGTCTCAAGCAGACATAAGCAAATCTGAAGCAATTAATAAAGTTGCCATGAAGATTAGTGGCGATACAAATGCTATGCCATTAGAGAAAGATGTTAATACTTTCTATGATGAGTATGAGACCAATTATGTTGGCAATCCTGCTAATCAAGCATTATTCGTACAGAGAACTGGCGTAGTACCTTCCAGAATGAAGCAAAGACTAGAGACAGACATTAACTCTGGTGACCCTGCTAGAATGGAGCAAGCGATAGATCTAATAGACCGAGTAGATGAACTGCCAGGAATGTTTGGTCAGTTAGTCACTGCTGGCCAAGAAGCATTTGCGACACAAGTAGTTACGTTATCTGAAGTCATGCCAATGGATCAGGCAATCAAAGAAGCTAGAAGAATTGTTGATCCTACTAATGCGTCATACATTGCTAGTAGGCAAGAAGTTATTAAGGCAGAAAAGTATCCCGAAAAATACAGTAAGTGGACTGAAGATGCTATTGGTGGGTTGTTTGTGGATATGCCTGTAGGTCGAGCATTAAGTCAAGCAGAAAATCAATACGCTATATTGTTTGAGACATACTTTACAAACGGCCTAAACGCATCTCAAGCACAAGACAAAGCCAAAAGGATTATGCAGACCAACTGGACTGATTCTGAGTTTGGTGTCATGCCGTATGCTCCAGAGCAGTATTATCCTATTTCTGGCGAAGAACTACGGGGTCAAGCCTACTTCCAAGCTAGTATGGAATTAGATAAGAAAATTAATAAAGATAATGTCTACCTCTTAACTAACGATCATACTGCTCGCACTGCATCTCGTGGTAGGCCAGAATATATTCTTATGTACCAAGAAGAAGATGGTACTTTGGCAACTATTTATGACGAAGCAACTGGTCAAAATTTGTACTGGTATCCTGATGTAGATGAAGCCATACAGCGGCAAAAAGAAGATATCAAGAAAGCGATGGAAGAAAGACGAGCTACTGGCATGACGGGCGAAGAAGCTGCCCTTGCTAGAAGATTTGCACAACCTCTCTAGGAATAATTAATGCCATTTGTTAGAGATCCAGAAGAACAAATACAGCTAGAGCGATTCATTCCTAAGTATGAGCAGCAGGAAGAACCAACCGCGTTAGAGATAGCTGGGGCTGCATTTCGTCAGTACAATACTATTGGCTCTGTATTGTCTCAAGAGCGTGGCTTGCCTAAATACATAGATGATCGATCATTCAATCCCTATGACTATCTGACTGAAGAAGAAAAGTTAGATGAAGTATTTACTCAAAATGTTGTATTTGCAGACACTGAAGACGAGATAAATGCTGTCAGAAGGCAGACCGCACAAGAACGTCAAGACCGTGAAACCTTGGCTCGTGGCGGGGCGTTATCATTCTTTATAGGTGCTGGCACTGCAATCGCAGATCCTATCAACTTCATTCCTATAGGTGGGGCTACTGCTAGAACATATAAAGCAGGGAACTCTATCTTTAGATCTGCTGCTGTAACGGCATCAGTATCCTCTGCAACTGTGGCCGCTCAAGAGGCCGCATTACACGCTAGTCAAATAGAAAGGACTTATGGTGAGTCTGCCGTAAACGTATCTGCTGCTGCGTTTCTTGGCGGGGCATTAGGCATAGGTGCTGGCAAGGTATCTCAATATCTAAATGGCCGTCAACTTAAAGAAATTGATGAGGCAATGGATGTCGAGGTCAAGCTAGCAAAGGGTGAAGATACCGTAATATCTTACGGCCCTAGATTAGATGCTGATGAGGTTAGAGCGTCATTTATAGATGAGCTAAAAGTAGAGCTAACTAGCGTTGCTGGCAATAAGTTAAGTCGCGGGGAAGAAAAGGCATTGCGACAAGAGGCTAAGGCATTAAAAGAGCGCATTAATTTAGTCGAAGAACTACCAGAGGCAATACCTACCATCAAGGATATACCTGCTAGACAAGCCAAGAAAGAGGCTATTGCGGCAGGTAAGAAATCGGCAGAGCAAGAACGGCAATTGTTTCAAGAACAACTAAGCATCATCAATGGTCGTATTAGCGCCAACAAATCTGCCAAAGAAGCAGAGGCTAATCTGTCTAGGCTTGAGCAAAATATCGTTCCACAGGAATATCAACAACGGCTAGATAACATCCTTGCTGAAGAGCAGAGAATTATTGATCAGCCAATAGCGCCTGGAGAAACCCCAACGTTAGGACAGATGGCTCAAGCTGAAGGCATTACTCCTGATGAATTAAGTGTGGGTGCTGCACAAGTTGCTAATGGTGAGCAAGTGCAAGGAAAGAAAGTTCGCGCTTTCATGAAAAAAGCTATGCGCTTTGATCCGCTCTCAAGAACGATTACCAGTGACAATCCTATTGTCAGAAGCCTTTCTAATACACTTGCCGAAAATCCAATAGCAATGGATAGAGGCGGTATTACTGCGGTAGAGTCACTGATCAAAATACATGATGGTAAATATGTTAGCGCATTAGAAGCTCACTTAAAGCAATTCAAGCTGTATAAGCAAAATGGTGGCAAGCTCAAGCGTAGAGAGTTTAATGAAGCTGTTTCTAAGGCGATGCGTAATGACGTTTCTGAGATTCCAGAAGCTCTGGCATCCTCAAGGACTTGGAGATCAGAGTTATACGATCCTTTAAAGAATGAAGCAATATCAGTAGGTTTATTGCCGGAAGATGTAGATGTTTCTACGGCAGTCAATTACTTAAATAGACGATGGAACAAAGACAAGATTGCTGCAAATCAGCCAGACTTTGAGCAGCGTGTAGCTAAGTGGTTAAAGGACGAGGATCTAAAGTTATTTTCTCAGGCCAAGCAAGCACAAGACGATATCGCAACGGCTACTGGTGCAGAAAAAACTAGGCTGCAAAAGCTCATAGATCGAGCAGAATACAAAAAAGGCATGGATCTGGCCAAGCAAGAATATATAGACATAGCCAGACAAATAGCTCAAAGAATCAAAGGTTCTCCAGATGGACGGTTGCCATACGATTGGAAGATAGGAGATGGTTCTTCTTCCAATAATCTGAACGGTACTGCGTTGCGGGGGCCATTAAGATCTAGGACATTCCAGATTCCAGACAATATGATTGACGATTTTCTGGACAATGATGTTGAAGATCTGGGCCGTATTTATCTTCATCAAATTGCGCCAGATGTAGAATTAAAACGAGCGTTTGGTGATGTTGAATTAACTGATCAAATAGCCAATGTAGAAAACTGGTATAGCATGGAAGCCAGAAAGCTCAAGACTGAAAAGAAAAGACGCGCATTAGATAAGCAGCGACAAAGTGACATTGGTGACATTGCAGCAATGCGCGATAGGATACGCGGCGTTTATGGCATGGACGATCCAAACAGTTTTGCCCACAGAGCATTCCGTGTTGCTAGAAATTTAAATTACATGAGATTAATGGGTGGTGTTGTAGCCTCATCCGTTCCCGATGTCGCTAGAATCTTTATGGCTGAAGGATTCACTAAGACTTTTTCTAAAGGATTGATGCCATTAGCCAAGAATCTCAAGACGTTTAAGGTCTCAGCAGCAGAAGCCAAAAGATATGGCGTTGGTGTAGATGCACTAATGCGTGGCAGATCACAGATTATTGCTGATGTTTCTGATTACACTAGAGGCGGTACGGCATTTGAACGCGGAGTACAAAGCCTGACTGACAACTTTGGTCGTATTAATCTGATGGATTATTGGACTGCTGGAGTCAAACAACTTCACGCTGTAACCATGCAGAACTCCGTAATCGATGGACTGCTTAAAGGCAAGATCGACAAGCGTCTATCAAGATTAGGTATTGATGATGCTAATGCTACGAACATAACCAAGCAGCTAGAAAAGTATGCAGAGAAGGTGGACGGTGTATGGATATCAAATGCGCGTAATTGGGATTCTCCAGAACTAGAGAGGATTTGGGGTGCTGCACTTAGGAAGGAATCTGATCGTGTTATTGTGGTTCCAGGCCAAGAAAAGCCTCTGTTCATGTCTACACCATTGTCAAAAACAGTCATGCAATTCAGGTCGTTTATGTTGTCTTCTACCCAGAGAATGACAATTGCTGCAATGCAAAACCAAGAACACAATACCATTGGCGGGTTGTTGCTATTAACCTCAATGGGAACCATGTCTTATGCCTTCAAGCAATGGGATGCTGGTCGAGAAATATCGGATGATCCGGCCACACTAATTGTTGAAGGAATTGATCGATCTGGCTCTTTGGGTGCTATAATGGAATTGAACAATACAGTAGAAAAACTTTCTAGCGGATATGGCGGGTTGCGCCCACTTCTGGGAATAGATGTTCCAGCAGCAAGATTTGCAGCAAGAAGTGCAGTAGAAACTGCATTAGGGCCAACATTCGGAAGTCTACTCGATACAACAATGCGAGTAGGAAATGCTGGGTTAAGCGAAGATGATTGGAGCGACTCAGACACAAGGGCATTAAGGAGATTATTACCAGGCCAAAATCTCACTTTTGTTAGACAAGGCTTGGATAAAGTAGAAAAATCATTAGGTGATCTATGACAGTATTAGACAACGCTCCAAGAGATCAATATACCGCTACTAGCGGTCAGACCGTATTCCCATATACGTTTGAGATCGCTGCTGCCGGAGACATTAAGGTACTAAAGGCTGGTGTCCTTATCACTCAAGGCACAGGCGCAGACCAGTATTCGGTTAGCAACGTAGGTGTAAACGCTGGTGGAAACGTCACCTTAGTCACTGGCGCTGCTACTGGCACTGTCATTACAATCTATAGGGATATGTCCTATAGCCGTTTGACAGACTACAGCAATGCTGGTGACTTTCTAGCGGCAGATGTAAACAATGACTATGATCGTTTATGGCTAGCAGTTCAACAAAACTCTAGCGAGATATCAAGAACCATATCTGTACCCAATGGAGACCCTTCAGCGGTCAATGTAGTTCTTCCTGCAAAGGCGCTTAGAGCAAACAAGCTGCTAGGCTTTGATGCTGCGGGTGATGTGTCAACGTCTATCATTAGTGGTGATGCCCAGACTATTGCTGATATTGCTGGAGATATTACTACTTTAGCGCACATTCAAGACGGCACTGTTGCTTCAAATGCTATAACCAACGTCAACACTATTCGAGCTAATGTAACTACTGTATCCGGCATATCCTCAAATGTCACTACAGTTGCTGGTGGTATTACGAACATTAACACTGTAGCCACAGACCTAGCCGGATCTGATGATATAGGCACAGTAGCTACCAATATAGCTAAGGTAAGCACCGTTTCTGCGGGAATAACAGAGGTTACGGCGGTATCAAACAATCTAACCGGCACTGATACGATAGGTGTTGTAGCTACCGATCTGAACCTAGGTGCTGGATCTAATATTAATAAAGTCGGCGGTAGTATAACTAATGTCAATACTGTCGGAACAGATATTGCTAAGGTCAATACTGTTGCTGCTGATCTCAGCGGGACAGATACTGTAGGCACAGTTGCTACCAATGTAGCCAACGTTAACCTGGTCGGTGGCAGTATAGCCAATGTGAACGCGGTCGGTGGAGATATTGCCAAGGTAGTCGTTGTTTCCAATGATCTGAGCGGATCGAACACAATAGGCACAGTTTCCACTAACATAGCGAATGTTAACTCAGTAGGCGGCAAGATTGCTGAAGTCAACACTGTATCTGTTAATATAGCAGACGTAGAAGTTGTAGCGGACAATCTAAACGCATCGTCTCCAAATAACACTATTTCAGTTGTTTCCAGCAATATCGGCAATGTAAATAATGTAGGCGGTAGCATTGCTAATGTAGTGTCTGTCGCTGGCAGCTTAACAAATGTTAATGCAGTGGCTGCTAATATAGGCGGCACCAATACTATTGGCACTGTTGCGGGAAGCATAGCTAATGTAAACGCAGTAGGCGGGATTGAAGGCGATGTAACTGCTGTTGCCGGTATCGCGTCAAATGTAACTGCTGTCGCTGGTATTTCTAGTGCCGTGTCTGCGGTAGGACTGATCTCTCCGAATGTAACGACTGTTGCAAATGTGAGTTCAGATGTAACGGTTGTTTCTGGTATTTCAGCTAAAGTCACTACGGTTTCTGGCATATCTGGCAATGTAACAGCAGTAGCAAATGTCAGCACTGATGTAACCGCAGTCTCAGCAATTACTGCGAATGTGACTACAGTTGCCGGAATACAATCTAATGTGACAGTGGTTGCCGGAGTTGCTGGCGATGTAACAGCGGTATCGGCAATTGCGTCCAACGTGACTACAGTTGCTGGCGTTTCATCTAATGTTACCACGGTTGCAGGAATTGACAGCGAAGTATTGACGGTATCAGGAATCAGCTCAGATGTAACCGTAGTGTCGGGCATATCTACTGATGTTCAGACTGTTGCTGCAAACATTACTGACATTCAAAACGCTGAAGAAAATGCGGATGCTGCGGCGGCAAGTGCGGCAGAAGCGGCGGCCTCTGAAGCCAGGGCGGTTAGAAATTTCTATATGCCTAGCTTTATACCAAACACAGATGTGTCTGCTTATCTGGGATCAAACTCAGATTTCGGCGCTATTCTATTGACAGGCAGTTCGTTTTATACTGAGAACCTACCGTCAATACTTTCAGACTTAGCGCAAGATACAGGAACTTACAACTTAGGATCACTTACATAGGACTAAATCATGCCTACTCAATTACAAATTAGACGCGGAACTTCTACCGAGCACAATAGTTTTACTGGGGCGGCTGGAGAGCTAACCGTCGATACAACTAAAGACACGGTAGTAGTCCACGATGGTTCAACCGCAGGTGGTTTTCCGCTGGCTCGCGCCAATGGATCTAACCTATCTGGAAACTTAAACGTTGGCACAGTGACTGCAACATCCTTAGACATCTCAGGGGACATAGACGTAGACGGCACGACTAACCTTGATGCTACGAATATTGTGGGTGCGTTGGACGTTACCGGCAGCGTGACTGCCAAAGGCGCTTCTGGAGGTAATTTATTTTTAACGTCAACTGACACTAGCGGAGCAACGGGTGAGGTTTTAGGAGACATTAACTTTGTCAGTAGTGATGCGTCTGGTGGTTCTTCGGGAACTATGGCTAAGATTATTAGTTTGTTTGATAGCAACGGCGACAATGCGGCTATCAAAATTCAAACAGGCTTCTCGACAGGGTCAGGTTCACCGACCTTACGCGACAGAGCGTTATTTGCCTCAAACGGCGATGTGTCGATGTACGAGGACACGGGGGCAACGCCAAAGCTGGTGTGGAAAAGTTCTGATGAGCGTTTAGGGTTAGGCACTGCGTCCCCTGCACAAAAGTTGCACATCTATGACGCAACGGCAGCTAATCAAGCAGTGAGAT
>UEXN01002479.1_pt1 | contig 13013 bp, 24 predicted proteins | sample 1796711 | NCBI WGS metagenome assembly UEXN01 (sample SAMEA4772470, study PRJEB27181) | metagenome | reverse complement strand
AAGTAAGGCTAGATTGAAAGAACTTATTGGTGGTAAATCAGGTCCTATTCTCAAAACACAGATTAATAGAAAAGGTGAAGATATGCGAGGCAAGTTTGGTCGTATCTTAGGTGACTTTGTTACTGACGATGGCAGACTTGTTACTGAGATATTAGTTGAAGAAGGACATGCAGTTGCATACTTCGGAGGCAGTAAAGAAGAAATACAAGACAAGCATATGGCAAACCGTAAAAAGTTAATTAGAGAAGGTTCAGTAAACGTAACTTTAGAAGAAGCCGGAATTAAATAAAAAATAGGTTGACATTTCATAACTATTCTGTATAATATAAATTTACAGGATAGAATTATGCTTATAGAAATTATTAAAGAAGGCGAAGTAGTTAGTTGTAGGCTTACAACTGGTGAAGAACTAATCGCAAGACTAAAAAAAGACAGACGAGATAAAGACAATCTCGTGGAATTATCACAACCCCTCATAGTTGGTAGAAGTGCAGAAGGCTTTGGACTTATGCCATATATGATGACTATAAATCCTGAAAGTGCTGTAGAGATTAAAATGGAACACATTTTAAGTATGCATAAGACTAACGATGAGATTACTAAAGGATATCAAAAACAAACAAGCAAAATAGAGACATTATAATGGTAAACAAAAGATTTTATTCAGGCAAAACTTATACACATGCAACTGGACATAGTTGTGCATTTAGACAATGGAAAGCAGACAGTCATTGTAACTTAATACATGGATATGCATTACAGTTTGAATTAAAGTTTGGTAGTAATGGATTAGATGAAAAGAATTGGGTAGTAGACTTTGGTGGACTAAAGCCATTGAAACAATGGTTAGCAGAAATGTTTGACCACACATATCTAGTTGCAGAAGATGATCCAGAGTTAGAAACTTTTAAAGAGTTGGAACAAAAGAACTTATGTGATTTAAGAATTGTACCAGCAGTTGGTTGCGAACGTTTTGCTGAAATGGTTTTTGATAAAGCACAAGATATTATTAGCACAATGTATGGCGACAGATGTTGGGTACAAGAATGTACTGTTAGAGAACATGCACATAATAGTGCGACTGTTGAACGTAACGACCACGTTAAAGTTAGTTATTCAGAATAATCTTTAAGTAAAGTTCTTCCAGGATTGTTTGGAAATACACAACAAGGTTGCACATTGTAGAAACTATTATTTTCTTCACACCATTCTCTTTGATAATAGTTTCCTTCATTATCTTTTTCAATCCAAATTTTATCTAGTTCGTTTCTAACAACATCTTCCATATCTCTACCTTCTTGAACATAGGAATGACGTTGCAATCTATCTAAATAAACACCGTCTTTACTAATACCGTATAAAGGCATAGCCATTTGCCAGTTGTTATCCACTACCCATAGATGATATTCCTCATCTGACATATCTAATAAATGCCACATAGGCTCGTATTTGTCAGTGAACTCTTCATACGCACTACCTAACCATTCTTTTTCTTGTTCCCAAGGATCTGAATGCTCTGTTCTTTCAAATGTGGCTATTAGGTTGTCATTAAAATACTTTTTAATTACTTGCCCACCGTCTTTTGTAGTATAATATAACTCTTGATTAAACTTATTGCTAAAGATTACTGTTTTAAGCAGTTTTTGTGATTTATCATGTGTCCATATAAGTTCCATACTGATATTTATGTTCAATATGTTTTAACTATATGCAAAATACCGATAAATAGTTGCATGTTATTTGGTTTATTAACTTTATTAACTGCTCTTGCCATCGCCGGAGTAGCCGCCTGGTTTAGCATTGCTGGACTTATGGCAATTTTTAGTGCCGCCGCAATGCCCATAGCAATTATGGCAGGAACATTGGAGGTAGGTAAACTGCTGACTGCAAGTTGGCTATATAGATACTGGCATGAAACCTCTATATTACTTAAAACATATCTTTCTATAGCAGTCTTTATATTAATGATTATTACAAGTATGGGTATCTTTGGATACCTAAGTAAAGCCCATTTGGATCAAGCAAGTGAAAGTGGAGATGCCTTTGCTATTGTAGAACGTATAGATGGACAGATAGGTAGACAAGAAAATAAAATTGCTACATTAGAAGACCGTATATTAGGTATAGGCGGAACAGTAGATGTTAGCCAAAGTATAGCACAACAAGAAGCAATTAGAGATGGTGCATGGGAAAGAGTACAAGGCGATATAGAATATGCACAAGGACAAATACAAAGCCTAAGAGACCAACTAGGTGTATTGGATAAAGCAGTAAATGACCTAAGAAACAAAGGTGTAGAAGTAATCACAACAGATGAAGGTGGTTTATTTCAAGGTGATACAACAGAAAAGATAGATTATGTTGCACAGGCTAATGACCTTTTCACATCTCAGAAAGACCAACGAGATAGTATTAAAGTAGATATTGATAAACAACAAAGCAACATAGATGGCTACAGAGCCCAAGCACAAACAACAATTGACAACGCAAATTCAGAGATTAATAGATTAAGAAACAGCAATACAGAACAACAAGATGCCAATCTATTAAAGATAGAAGATTATAACAACCAGATAGATACAATTTATGTAGAGATAGCAACACTTAAAGATGAAAAGTATGATGCAGAAAGTGTTGTAAGAACATTAGAAAAAGAAGTGGGACCAATCAAATATGTAGCACAATTACTATTTGGTGGAGACAGCGAAGACTTACTTGACAAAGCAGTACAAGTATTCATACTAATGCTTGTCTTTGTATTCGACCCATTAGCAGTTATGCTAGTAATTGCGGCTAACCAAACGTTATTACGTTATGGAATCAATTTAGAAAAGGCAGGTCCTGATATTAGAGAAGAACTAAAAGACACACTTACAGATGACATCAAAGATTATGGTTCAGTTAAGGACAAAGCCAATAAAGTGGAACCCCCACAAATCATTACAAAAGAAATTATTAAAGAAGTACCTGTTGAGGTCATCAAAGAAGTTGAAAAAGTTGTCGAAAAGGAAGTTGAAACAGATATAGATTTTACAACTCCGCCAGCCATTAAGGCACTGGAAAAGAAACTAGAGAAGAAACTTAAAGATGGCAAGAAAAAAGATAACAGTTAAGCAGGCACTTGACAATTTACATGAGAAGTATGCTAAGACATTATCAATGTTAGATGATGCCTTAGATATGATAGACGATTTAGAGGAAGAACTTAAGATTAAACCAAAGGAGGTGGAAATTGAAAAGGTCATCGAGAAAGTTGTTGAAGTTGAGAAACCAGTCGAGGTCGAAAAGGAGACAGTGGTCACTATCGAAAAGGAAGTTCCAGGACCAGAGCGAATTGTTGAAGTCCCCGGACCCGAAAGAATAGTTGAAAAAATTAAAAAAGTAAAGGTACCTGTTGAAAAAATAGTCGAAGTAGAAAAGATTGTTGAAGTAGAAAAGATTGTTGAAGTAGAAAAGATTGTTGAAGTACCTGTAGAAAAAATTGTAGAAAAGATTATAGAAAAGGAAGGACCAGAACGTGTACATGTAATTCCTAGTAAGCCTGAAATAGTCGAAGTAGAAAAGATTGTAGAAAAGATTGTTGAAGTTCCTGTAGAAAAGGAAGTTGTTAGAGTAGTAGAGAAAACTGTTGAAGGACCAAGCAGACCAGTACATGTAGAATCACCAGCAACAGGAGACCTTAGGATTGCATCACAACTAATGGCAAGAAGCGAATTAAACAAGGATGACCTTACAGAAGAGCAAATATTCGATATAATCAGCAAGTTAAGTCAAGAAGAAGTAAATAAACAATTAGGGTTCTGGGCAATTCCATTACCCAATGGTGGCGACACAGATTCAGAAGAAGATGATAAGCCGAGGTATATTAAAAAGTAATGACAGACACAAAAGACACAGAAAATTTAACATGTAGTTTTTGCGGTAAAAAACGTTATGAAGTTAAGAAACTTATAGCAGGCCCAAGTTCATATATATGTAATGAATGCATTAGCATTAGTCACAAGATATTAAATGATGAAGAAATACCAGAAGAGTTCGATTTCGAAACAATTCCTACACCAGAAGAAATCAAAGCACATTTAGATGAAACTGTTATTAGTCAAGAATATGCAAAAGAAGTACTAAGTGTATGTGCATATAATCATTATAAAAAGATATATTATCAAACAGAAGATATAAAGTTAGAAAAGAGTAACGTTGTAATGCTAGGTGCAACCGGCACAGGTAAAACACTTATTGCACAAACACTAGCAGAAAGATTAAGAGTTCCATTTACAATAGCAGATGCTACTACACTTACAGAAGCAGGTTATGTTGGAGAAGATGTTGAAAGTGTTATAGAACGTTTACTTAACGCATGTGATTGGAATGTGGATTTAGCACAAAAAGGTATAGTATTCATAGATGAGATAGATAAAAAGGCTCGTAGCAGTGAATCTAACGCCAATACAAAGGACATAAGTGGAGAAGGTGTACAACAAGCACTATTAAGACTTATAGAAGGTACTACAGTTAAAGTAAGCAGTGGCAGTGGCAAACGTAGTTATGACCACATAGACTTTGATACCACTAACGTGTTGTTTATATGTAGTGGTGCTTTTGTTGGACTAGACAAACAAGTTAATGCTAGAGTACAAAAGAAAGCAATGGGTTTCAATTCCCAATTAAAAGATAAAACAACAAATGACTGGCAAGAACATGTAACACACGATGACTTAATAAGTTACGGACTTATACCAGAACTAGTAGGTAGATTGCCAAACCTTGTTACTCTAGAAGACCTAACAGAAAATGACATGGTAAAAATACTAACTAATTCTAAAGCAAGTGTTATACCACAAGTTAAACAGTTATTAGAATACGATGAAATAGAATTAACATTTCAAGAACAATACATTAAAGACATAGCCAAAATTGCGTCAAAACGTAAAACAGGTGCTAGAGGTCTTAAATCAATTGTAGAAAATAGTTTACACAATATTATGTTTAGAGCACCTAAACTAAAAGAATCTGGAGTTGTAAATATATTTTTTAAACAATATCCCACAAAATCGGTTGACACATATCCTACTTTAGTATATACTAACGGTAATGAAAAGATTGATTCTGAATACAAAATTAAATTAAGAGGTAAAAGTTGAACAAATCTAAGGGAAGAGAAGGAAATAAATCCTACACTAAAGAGTGGAACAATAAGAAAAGGGATTTTGCTCCTAAGAAGGAACCGCATTACTTAGAAAGGTTCAAGGGCGAGATTGAAGTTAGGAATGGAGATGTTGGAAAAGCATTGCGTATTCTAAAACGTAGATTAGAAAAATCAGACTTTCAAAAAGAACTTGCTAAACAGCAATATTACGAAAAGCCTAGTGCTAAACGTAATCGTAAAAAGAAACAAGCAGTTAAGAGATGGCAAAAATATGTGCGTGATGCAGAAGCACGTGGTGAGATGAAACAATACTTGCCTAGTGGTACAAAGTGGATGAAGTCAAAACGTAAAACTAGACGTGTTAGAGACTACAACGAAAAGATTGCACAAATGCAAAGAAAACGTGGCTTCTAATGAAAAAAACAGTTGTCATAGTTAGCGGCGGATTTGACCCACTACATTCTGGACACATAAATTACTTAGAATCAGCGGCACGATTAGGTGATAAACTAATTGTAGCACTCAACAGCGATGAATGGCTTACTAGTAAGAAAGGTAGACCTTTTATGGAGTTTGAGGAAAGAGCATGTATTATTGATAGACTAGACATGGTAGATAATGTTTGGGGTTTCGATGATGCAGATGGTAGTGCCAAAGCGGCACTTGAACAGGCTAAAAAAGCCTACCCCGACTATACTATAGTCTTTTGTAACGGAGGTGATAGAACTGAAGACAACATTCCAGAAATGGAAGTCGAGGGAATACAATTTGAGTTTGGAGTCGGAGGCACAACAAAATCAAACAGCAGTAGTTGGATATTAAAAGAATGGAAGTATCCAACAGAACGCAGAGTATGGGGCGAGTTTAGTGACTTGTTTCATGATGATGCAGTTAAAGTGAAAGAGTTGGTAATAGAACCAGGGAAAGGTATAAGTTATCAACGCCACTTCAAACGTAGTGAAATATGGTTTGTAAGTAAAGGCGAATGTGAAATAAAGTATAGTGCAAGTAACCCTGACAACTATACTGAATTTACACTTAAAACAGATGAGTCGTTCACAGTTAGAGCTAATGAATGGCATCAAGTAGTAAATAGAAGTAATGAACCCTGTCATATTATAGAAATACAATATGGCGAAGAAACAACTGAAGATGATATAGAACGGCTATATTATTACGACGGAGAATAATGGAATTGCAAGAGTTAGACACAATCAAAGTATGCGATATACTAAATGAAATAGTAGAATATGAAATGGCTGGCGTTGTTAGATACGCACATAGTTCATTAATGATAACAGGACCTTATAGGATTCCTATTGTACAATTTCTACAGGAACAAGCAAACGAAAGCCTAGCACATGCCTTACAAGCCGGAGAACTTATTACAGGCTTAGACGGGCATCCTAGTCAAGTTATAGCACCAATTGAAGAATCACATGACCATAGCATTGTTCAAATACTACAAGAAAGTTTAGAACATGAGACTCATGCAGTAAACTTGTATAAAAAGTTGTTAGAAGAAGTATCTGATGCTAGTATATACCTTGAGGAGTATGCTAGAGGACAAATAGGACAAGAAGAACAACACGCATTAGAAATTAAAAAAATGTTAAAGGATTATGCCTAAAACAATTAGAGCAACTATAACAGTAGAAGTTCCTTACAGTAACGAATTAATGAATTATGGTGATAAGTTAGATAAACAACTTAGAGCAGTAATAGATAATACTAAATTTTTAAACTGCAAGTTAGTAGCAGGCGAACACACAGATAACACAATGCCAATTATAAGAGGCAACACAGATGAGACTAAACTATAAAGATTGTGGAAAGATAGGATTTACTTGTAGTACATTCGATTTATTACACGCAGGGCATATTACAATGTTGGAAGAAGCCAAACATCATTGTGATTACTTAATTGTTGGCTTACAAACAGATCCCACAGTGGATCGACCAGAATCAAAGAATGCTCCAATACAAACAATCGTTGAAAGACAGATTCAATTGGCGGCAGTCAAGTATATAGATGAAATAGTTGTCTATACCACAGAGCAAGATTTAACAGATTTGCTTTTAACACTTCCAATAGATGTAAGAGTGTTAGGAGATGAATATAAAACAAAAGACTTTACAGGCAAAGACATAGCAAAGGCACGTGGTTGTAAAATCATATACAATGGTAGGGACCATAGTTTTAGTAGTACAAGTCTAAGAAAGCGAGTTGCTCAAAATGAAGATACTTAATTGGTTAGATAGGATCGGTAGAAAAAGAATAATACTGGACCGAATACACAAAGAACCTTACTTAACAAGATATTATATATTCCTTAAAGATAGAAAATGGTTCCCATTTAACTTCTTTATACATAATTTTCACAAAGGAGATCCAGATGATTTACATGACCATCCTTGGAGTTATTGCACTATTATCCTTAGGGGTGGTTATTGGGAGCATACTCCTAAAGGTCGTTTTTGGCGTAAGCCTGGCACTATTAAAGTTGCTGGTAGCCGTAGCCTACATCGTATTGAACTTGACCCTAATGTTGATGTTTGGACTTTATTTTTTGTAGGTCCACGTGTTAGAGAATGGGGATTTATCAAGAAAAACCGTTGGATTCACAACGAAACCTATTTAGATGCAAAAAAAGGTTGACTTTGTGGATAAAAGAAGTATAATAGTATATAAGTTAAGGAATTGTCCTTAACACAATCGAAAATGTATATAGGAGGTCATATGACTACTACATTCGTAAGCAAAGAGACTAAAGTACTAAACGCCCTAATCGGTGGTGCAGAACTTACGTCAAAACAAATTGCCGCTAGATTCGGCGCAGGTAACCCACAAGCAGTGATTCAATCACTAAGATTCAAAGGTTACCCAATCTACCTCAACAATCATGTTGATACTAAAGGTAGAAAAACCAGCAAGTACAGATTAGGTACGGCTTCAAGAGCAGTAATTGCCGCTGGTTATCAAGCACTTGCCACTTCGTAAGTACTTAACTTAACCAATCGGTTAAATAAAAAAGCACACCTAGGTGTGCTTTTTTTTGAGTAAAATATGTTTAGATGAAAGTGGAAAACTAAAAAGCCTCTGGAATTGAATGTCATATTCTGCCTACTATTTTTGTTGTCAGATGGTGACATAGAGCTGACGAACTTTAAACGGCGTCGCGAGAAAACTGCGGAAATCGAAGTCATAGACCACGATAGTGAACCCCCAAACCTTGAGGTATTCTAAATAATGGAACACAAAACAAACACATTTTAATGCTAAATAAATGCGTCCAATCAAATAACTTGTTGAAAATCTTAATAAAAAAGGTTGACAACTACCCTTAAAGAACTTATAATAATAGATTACTGTGACAAAACAGGCGGTATTTCTGTCTGTGTTTATCAGTAATATAATAATAAAAAAGGAGGAATAGATGAAAAATTTATTCAATATAGAGAACGGATTCAAAGCATTAGTAGTAATACTATTGTCTATGATTGCGTTTGGAGCCAAAGCGGCTTCAGTGAGCGGAAACGTTGATTACGGAAGTGATTATGTTTTCAGAGGTCAATCACAAACACAAGGCGATAGTGCATTGTCAATGGGTCTACATGTAGACGCAGGCGCAGGCGTATATGCTGGAGTTTGGGCATCAGAAGTTTCTTATGCTGGCAGTGATGCTGACAGAGAAACTGACATGTATGTAGGTTGGGCAGGAGCACTCGGACAAGACTTTGGTCTTAACGTTGCTTATATCGACTATGCATATAGTGGTGATGCTTCTTTAGACGGTTCAGAGATTTTTATCGAAGGATCATATAAAGATTTGACTGTATCTCACAGCATCGGAAACGATGACTTCACAGACTACACAGAAGTCTCATACAACGTAATGGACGCAGTTGATGTGTCTTATGGTTCATGGGATAGTGTAGGCGACAACTGGTCAGTAAGTAGAAGTTTTGATTTACCAGCAGGTATTGAAGGAACTATTGCTTATGTGGACTTTGCCGCTGAAGACGGCTCAGGACTTGCAGACGAAGATACTTTTGTATTTTCAGTTAGCAAATCATTCTAATTTAATTAGAACGTCCTTTTAAGTTATTAATAACAAGAGAAGGTAGCCTAGTGCTACCTTTTCGCTTGATTAAAACACAATATATGTATATTCTGGTTGACAAATACCACAACATCGTGTATTATAATACTTTAATTAACCAAAATCATAGGAGTACATATGATAGATATAAAAGAAATGGCATTAAATATGCTTATGGGACTTAGCATAATGTTAGGTTTAACAGTAGTTGTAGTTGGATACGGATACCTTATTAGCCTATTTAACCTTACTGAAACAGCGGAAACAGTTATATTGTTCTTGCCCTTAGTACTGTTTGCGGCATACAATATGGGTGCTTTAAGACGTATTAAATAATAAAAAGGTTGACATTTACCAGTTATTCTGGTATAATATATACTATGACAATGCATCTTGCACAAGGTTTAACGACCATTAGAAATAAGAAGTACAAGCCTAAAATGACTAAGGCAAATATTGCCAAGTGGCAAGAAGGTTTGCGACTCAAGAACAAACAGCACAAACGTATTGGTATACCCAAATGGACGTTTGAGCAGTATGTAGATTATTGTCATGGTATATCACCTAAAGTTGACCCTAGAAGCAGAGAAGCATTTAAAACAGCAAATCCTGACACATCTAGAATTAACGATATGAATGAGCATCAAAAGAAATATCCTAGTATGCCTATATCAATGGGTAAAAGGACAGATGGTGTTGACATGAAATGGCAAGACGAAAAACGTGAAATTAGTTCTGGTTACACTATTGCTCCAGCATACAACAAAGGTGCTTATCAAGTTATAGGTAAGTCTAATATAAAGGACATAGGCAAATGAGTTTTCCAACAGACTTCACAGAACGAGAAGCCCAAGTGGCAATCATGAGACTTAAAGGCGATATTGTAGATTGCAGTATTTGTTTCAAGCCCTTGTTATATAAACATTCACACAATGCTTATCCAGTAAATGATAAACGTTGTTGTGAACAATGTAATTATGATGTGGTTATACCTAATAGGATGGAAAAACTATAATGCGTAATCCAATGCCAGATTTTATAGTAACATTAGTTATACTAACAGCAATATTCATTGCAGTTCATAGTTATAATACATCATTAAGAAATGATATTGATTACTATGATTTTGTTCCTAGTTCAAATCAGAGGATAGGATGAGAGAAACTAGTAACTGTATCAGTCATCAAGAAATAGCCAGAGTGCTACATGCAGATGGAAGTTCCTATAAAATGGGCACACTGGTGTATGGTACTTATGAAGAAGTAGAAGCATGGTGTGAGAAAAATAACATGTGGGTAGATAGGTATCTAGACCATGTAAATCCTAGCACACTATATAATACGGGAGAATGGGTAGGCACAGGATTATCAGATCCTTTTGCTGTATCAGTACCATTCAATTACGATGAATCGTCACCTAAAAGTGATTACAATACTAGAGGAGTAGACCAAAACAAATGGTAGAAGCAATTAGGCATTGGGCTGATGTATGTAAAGTACATTGGAAAGAAATCATCACATTATCAATAGCATTACATTGGGTAATGGACTTATTAATTATTGTTCCTATAAGTTTAGCAATAGGATACTTAACAGGAGTTCACTTTGCAGGACACTAAGCATGTAGGATTTCCGTTACCTTCGGAAATGTTTCATGACAGCGAACCAAAAAAGAAAAAAGTAGATTTTAAAAAACATCAAGCAATTTGTGATTTATTAGACATAGATTTAAAATGTCCACATTGCGAGGAGATATTATTAAAAGCAGATGAGCGAAGATAACAAAATAGAAAAAAGCCATGGTAAATGGCATGGCGGAAAAGGTTCTGCTAGAAAAGACAAAGATAATTCCAAGTATGCAGATAATTGGGAAAAAATTTGGGGAAATAAAAAGAATTCCGATAAACCGGCGGATAATCCGGTTGACAAAAAGAAAAAGTAGTATACAATATACTGATAACAAATAACATAAAGACCTAGGAGGGTCGCTCAATATGTCAAAAACTTACGCAGATAAAAAGAACTCGAGGTTCCAAGAACAGGAAAGTAACTATGTTGATGTAAATCAACGTCTAACTGACTGTATTCAATTAAATCCTATTCTCTCTAAAAAACTTAAAAGTGGTGTAGCAGAATGGATAGGTAGAAACCCCAAGTTGAAAAAATGGGCCGACATGGCTCTTGTAACAGCCGCACCAACAGACTTAACATTAGCAGATATCGATATAGATACTACAATGCAACGTCAAGTAAACTGGCGACACATACTTGCTATCTTACTTAAATTTAGCGAAAGCATGGTAATGCCTATACAATGTAATATTAATCCAGAAACAGGTAGACTAAATGCTTGGGACGGACAACACACAGTCATTGTGTTGTATATTATTGCAGTTTGGATATTTGGATTAAATCCTAAAGAAGTAAAAATACCAGTAAACATTTACCCAAGAGCAAAACGTTTAGATATTAGACGTAACTTTATATTGCTAAATGGTGATGCTAAAGATCCATTAGATACAATTGATTTAGTTGAATCAATGATTATGGGTGTGAATGTTGATGGATCAGATGATGCTGAATGGGTAGAGATGTCAGAGAAACAGGCAATGATGGCAGAAGTTGGATTGTTCATGACACACAAGAAGTTGGGCGATGAAGATGAAGCAGGTGCATTTACACTATTAGCCGATACTGTTTACTCAAAAAAGAAAGACAAGCAGAAGCCTAAAGAGGTTACACAAATGTTCTGTGACTATTGGGCATACATTGACCAAGAACGTCCTGTACAAGCAAAAGAAGCCAGACAGTTGTATGAGTTCTTTAACTTACTATACGAACAAGGCATCGATGTTACTGATGATTACTTGGTACAGTTTGCGGCATTCACAAAACAAAACTTTGATGCAGACTTTAGCCCTGATGGTCAATTTTGGTTAAAAGTAAGAGCAAGTTTTGAGAATTGGTACAAAGCATTTCATAGAAAAGATCCTAATAAAATATGTCCTAAGACTGGAGACATTATAGCAAGAAACTATTGGGCTTCAGAAATATATACAGGACTACCGTTCTTAATTGCTCAAATGAATAAAAGTATACCAGATATGCAAACACCGTTCTATGATGCTCCTAGTGGTTACAAACCTAAGGAAAACGAACTATGGTAAAGTTAAGACTTAGAGAAGAAGACGTAGAAAAGCCAGACAAGCTCATTAAAGAGCAAATGGGCATGAAATGTATGCTTGAAGATTGCGATGAAGAGTTGACTACTATGACTGGACCAGGTAGTAACATACTATGTAGGAAACATCAATTAGAATGTGTTGAGTACGGAGGTATGGGTAAACCAGAAAGACCTTGGACATTTTATAGAACTATGGAATGTGCAAAGTGTGGATATAACCCAACTGAAGATCCACAGTTCGATGACATTGAAGATGAGTACCATAGACTTCGTTGTATGCGTTTTGTTATGCATGGTGACCATATACACCTAAAGAGCCAAGGCGGTGCTAATACGAAGGATAACATACAGACATTATGTGCTAGATGCCATATGATTAAAACTGCAAAAGATAAGGATTACTTAGGTGTCAAACAAGGACATTGAGAATTATCTAGAAGGAAAAATTAACGACGAATACCATAACAGTATTTTAGTTATTTGTGCTCCTGTTAAAGATGATGGCGACTACGACTTTATAACTGAAGGTGCTGTACATAATGCTATACTGCCTATCACTAAATGGCTAGAAGATAATGAGA
>UEXN01002474.1_pt1 | contig 13018 bp, 15 predicted proteins | sample 1796711 | NCBI WGS metagenome assembly UEXN01 (sample SAMEA4772470, study PRJEB27181) | metagenome | reverse complement strand
ATTATCCTGATGAGTGTGACCATATGTTAGTGTGCAAAGTAGAAATTGATGGAGAGTTAGTAGTTGCTGACTACTGGTTTGAAAACTACGAGGATGCTAATGAATGGGTCAAACACTTTAGTAAAAGTATTGAGCCACTTGAAGTAAATTATGGGGGTGAGTATGATACATAGCTTGACTTCTGTGATTTGTTTGGTATAACTAGGGGTTTCCGATGATGGAATATGAAGTTATATTAAACATAAAAGTAGACCCAACCTGTAACTATTTAGAGGTGGATGATAATGAAAGTTCAAGGGTAGTCCTTGAGTTGATACAAGATATGATCTATGAAATAGACGACCTTGTTATAGATAAAATAGAGGTGACAAGACATGACTAAAGTAACACTTGATAGTATAGAATATGACTCAGAAGATTTTACTGAGGATCAACAAAAGATTCTTGGTGAGATAGTCTATAATAAAAACTTGGCTTCCAACCTGAGCTATCAGGTGACAAGTCTTAACGTAGTAGCTGAAATACTATCAGATAAACTCAAAGCTTCTTTAGCAGAGGACAAACCAGATGATTAGTGCAGAAGACATGAAAGCTTTCCAAGGCTACAGTGATTGGGTAGAAGATAAGATTATCACCAGTCCAAGGGATAGGCTTATGGAGAATACATTAGGTCTAATGGGAGAGGCTGGTGAGGTAGCAGAGAAGATTAAGAAACGTATCCGTGATGACACTAAAGTAGAGCCTGAAGAAATTGTCAAGGAACTTGGCGATGTTATCTTTTATGCTACTGCCTTGTCTAACTTTTATGGTGCAAGCTTGGGCGTCACCATTGCTGAGAATATGATAAAGCTAGATGGACGTGAAGCCAGAGGTACAATTAAAGGTAGTGGAGATGGAAGATAAAGATACAGCCAAACGTGCTGCTGAGTTAATGAGACCTATTGAGAAACAGATCATGATGTGTGACAGCAGAGAAGAAACTCTGCTATTTGCATGTGCTATGCTTGAAAGATCAAAGACCATCCTTGAAGCTCACATAGGGAAGAGAGGAAGAAGAGAACTATTTGTAATGGGAAACGAGATATGAATAACAACTACCTACCTACTGACTACCAAACCTTTATTGCTACTAGCCGTTACGCTAGGTGGCTTGAGGATGAAGGCCGACGAGAGACATGGGGAGAGACTGTTCACCGTTACATGAGGCATATTGTCTATCAGGCTTTACCTAGTTTGGGTGAACCAGTAGATGACTATGACTACGGTGCATTAGAAATAAAAATACGTGATGCTATCCTTAGTCTTGAGGTCATGCCTAGTATGAGGTCAATGATGACAGCGGGTAAAGCTGCAGACAGAGACAACACTTGCATGTACAACTGTAGCTACCTACCCGTAGATGATCCTAAGTCTTTCGATGAGGCGATGTTCATCCTCCTTTGCGGGACGGGGGTTGGTTTCAGTGTTGAGCGTCAGTTCATTACTAAGCTCCCAGACGTTCCTGACCTTTTCCAAAGCGATACGACTGTCGTCATCAAGGATAGTAAAGAAGGGTGGGCGAAAGGACTCAGGCAAGTTTTGGCACTCCTATGGGCAGGTGAAATCCCTAAGTGGGATGTATCTAAAGTCCGCCCTGCCGGTGCTAGACTAAAGACATTCGGTGGCAGAGCATCTGGTCCTGCTCCGTTGATTGACCTGTTTAACTTTGCTGTCACTACTTTCAGGCAAGCACAAGGACGTAAGTTGTCTAGTATAGAGTGTCATGATCTGATGTGCAAGATCGGTGAGGTGGTAGTAGTAGGTGGTGTAAGACGTAGTGCTATGATTAGCTTGTCTAATCTGTCTGATGATCGTATGCGTCATGCTAAGTCAGGCAACTGGTGGGAGAATGCAGGGCATAGAGCCTTGGCTAATAACTCTGTGGCTTACACTGATAAGCCTGATAGTATGTCATTCATGCGTGAGTGGACAGCCCTTATGGAGAGTGGGAGTGGTGAACGTGGAGTCTTCAACAGAGAAGCATCAATTAAACAAGCTGCAAAGAATGGCCGTAGAGAGTCTTGCTATGAGTTCGGAACAAACCCCTGTTCGGAAATCATTCTTAGGCCAAATCAGTTTTGTAATCTTACGGAAGTTGTTGTCCGTGCTAACGATAGTTTGGAAGACCTTACAAGAAAAGTCGGTATTGCAACTATACTTGGAACAATACAATCCACCTACACACACTTCCCATACCTGCGAAAAGTGTGGAACACAAATACATCAGCAGAACGTTTGCTTGGTGTGTCACTCACAGGGATAATGGATAACCCATTGCTGACCTTATCTAATCAAGGCTTGGCTAGTACATTGGAGCATCTTAAAAATGTGGCTATTTCTACTAACGCTGAGTGGGCTGACCGTCTTGGTATCCCTCATAGCACTGCTATTACTTGTGTCAAGCCCAGTGGAACAGTTTCCCAACTGGTTGACTCAGCTTCTGGCATTCATGCTCGTCACAGTCCCTATTATATCCGTACTGTGCGTGGAGATAATAAAGATCCACTGACTCAGTTTATGGTTGATCAGGGTATACCCAACGAGCCTGACGTTATGAAGCCTGATGCTACCACAGTGTTTAGTTTCCCTATGCAGTCTCCTATGGGTGCAATTCATACTGCTGACATGACAGCCTTAGAACAACTAGAGATGTGGTTAATGTATCAACGTCATTGGTGTGAGCATAAGCCTAGTGTTACTATCAATGTCAAGCCTGATGAATGGTTTGAGGTGGGGGCATTTGTGTACAAACACTTTGATGAGATGAGTGGTGTGTCGTTCCTACCTTTCAATGAACACACATATCAACAGGCACCGTATCAAGAATGTACAAAAGAAGATTTCTACAATATGGTAGATGCATCACCTGCTAAGATTGATTGGACTAAGCTATCATCATACGAGCAAGAAGATAATACATCAGGGATGCAGACAATGGCATGTACTGGGGATGTGTGTGAAATGGTAGACATTACTTAAAGTAACCACCTGAGTATGTGGCTAAACTACTCCAAACAAGGAGAACTAAAATGATTTGGGTTTATGTAGTAGTTATGGCAATGGGTTCAGCCCCTGCAAAAGAAGATAAGTTTATAGTACATGCAACTAATCTTGCTTTTTTAACCGAAGAGTCTTGCCAAGAGTGGCGAGAGTATGATATGCTACGCTTGTACAATACAAGACCAAATGAAAATGCCAAGGCTGTAAGCCAGTGTTTTTCTCTACCTCTTTTTAAACAAGGAACTAAATCTTAATGGCTGTAAGAAAACGTTTTAACAGGGCATTGTATGAAGCATATGATGCTGCTGCTAAGGACAAACTTGTAACTTTACTTGAACAAAAAGGACACACCATTGTAAACACAGAAGAAAACTACTATGTAGATGTAGTGTCACAGAAAGATGACTACACTTACTTCAATGAGGCAGAGGTAAAGGTAGCATGGGATGGTGACTGGCCTACACATTGGGCAGAGATTAGGATTCCAGAAAGGAAGCAGAGATTACTAGACAAGTATGATGGTGCTAATGGTGTACTAAATTTCTATATCTTCCGTAAAGATATGAAACAATGCTGGCGCATCAAGGATACTTGCTTGACTAAAGAGAGTCTCAAAGAAGCTAAGGGTAGGTACATACAAAAAGGTGAGCAGTTCTTCCACATCCCCTATACTAACGCAGAACTAATTGTACTAGAGAAAGAGAACAACAATGGCTAAATGGAAAGAGTTGGTTGTGGATATGGTAGAACATCCACCCCATTACAACGCAGCAGGTATTGAATGTATTGATGCTATGCAAGCTATGGCTGAGAATGCACCTGTTAGCGCACATGAAGCATACTGCTGGCAAAACTCTTTCAAGTATCTTTGGCGATGGCCTTACAAGAATGGCTTGGAAGACTTGAAGAAAGCACGTTGGTACTTAGATAGACTTATCAGTGAGGTAGAAAAAGAATGAAGCCATACGATCAGGGCAGAGAAGCTTTTATTAAAGGCAAGTTAGGTAATCCCTACAAGATAGGTACACGACCTAACAAAGATTGGGAGTTCGGTTTTAACACCGAGTATTTCAAGAACCTAGAAAAAGTAAAACAGTATGAGCAATCTAGAACAGGAAGCTAAAAAATACACACGCAAGAAGCGTAACCCAGACATGATAAAACCCCTCACTGCCCGAAGGTATCTAGCAGGACAAGCTCTTGCTGGAATGCTTTCGAATAGTAGAGGGGCTTTAAATATGTCTGAGGTAAGGCGTTCAGCATATGAGTGGGCAGACTTTATGTTAGAGGATGAGTGTGATTAGTCTAGGCCAAAGCCTTGAATTATTGACCTATAATTATCCTTTTGTATAAGGACATTAATTAAGTTTAATTTTGACAATGCGTCTTCTCTTTTGTACACATCCTCTAAACTACCAGTAATCCCTAGAAATTTCATTGCTTCTAGGGCTTTCTTTTTATTACTGGGTTTAGATAAATCTCTAAGCATAGTTAAACTTTGTGGCATGTGTCCATCATCAAACAAAGCTCTAACATTACCTTGAACTTCTTTTTGCATATCAGCCACAATCTGTGCTTTTTTCTTTTGTTCCATTTCAAAGAAGTCAGGATATTTATTTAGATATTTTATAGCAGCTACTTCAAAGTAAGGGTTAACCAAGCTTTGCATTTTTCTTTTGACGATAGCAGGGCCATCAAAATTTGTAGCTTTCCAACTAGGCATACCTGCAGCATTCATCATCATTTCTGCAGAGATAGGTTCTCCTGATTGCCTAAACATAATTTGTTTGCCTACACTTGTAGGCTTTGGTTTACCAAATGTATCAAGTTTTTTTGGTAAATCAGAGTATGTTTCTTCTGATCCAAAAGGTGTTACTCCCCCAACCAAACCATCAATATATTTTATGTAACCTTGATACTCGTACGGAACCATGTTTAAGTCAGGTGCGCCACTTTGATCAGTAAACAATTTGTAAAACTCGTTGACTGGTTCTACGTGTCTAGTAAGACCCTGACCAGCACGTGCTATAAAAGGTCCAATCACTGCGTCAACTACACCAATATAATCTTTATCTTGAGCTTCTCTTAAAACAGACTCTGCAAAAACATAAATACTTTGTTCAGTTACATTTTCCATATCTCTGATTGCTTGACCACCTAATTGAAGGCCAAGCTCTGTAAGTAAATCTGCTGGAACTTTATCAAAATTAAGGCTAGTAAGATTATCAAACTCTCCCATAGTAGCATGAGCTAAGATTTGAGCTGTTAGTTGTATTGTAGAATTAGGCCAATCATATCTTACATCAGCAATAGAACCATCATTAAGAACTTGTTGATTATATGCTAAACCATTCTTTACACGATAAGCAGCAGTATTTTTTTGTTCATGAGGTAGCATGTCAGTATCAGTATCTGACAGTCCGTAAGTTGCTAGACCTATTGTGCTATATCCAACAATAGTTTTACCTAATATTTCAGATCCTTCTCTTGTTACAAAGTCTATCTCCTTACCTGTCGCCCTCATCATAGCCATACGCATTGCATTTACGCCAGTCAAGTCGGCAGCAGTAGCAAGAGTTGTATTTAAGAAAGATCCAAACGGAACTACAAAACCAACAGGACTTTTATTAGTAAGAGTCTCAACACCTTCAGCTATAGACCTGAAACCAAATCCAACATCTGTTTCTAACCTACTCCAATTAACAGAAGCAGTTTCTCTTTGAGTTCTAAACAAAGCTTTTTCTGCTACGTTAGTAAGAAATCTTTTTTCACCCATAGCCAGATGGACAGCCTCTTTAGAAACTTGACCTGATTTCCATTCACCTTTAAAGAATTGTTCAGGTGTTATTCCATACTCTCTCATGATAGCTTGGTTCATGTTGTTGCCAAAGGCCCAAGTTTTAGTTATGTCATCCTGTACTCTTGCTAAAGATAGTACTTGCATAGCTTTAGTGTAACCATCAACACCTTTATATATTTTATTATTTGGGTCTAAGTTAAATTGTTTAATACTATCAAATGCACCACCATCACCTGCAACATCTCTGAACAATGCTTCTCTAGTCTTAGGGTCTAAGTTAAAGTATTTTCTAGCGTATGCCATCTCAATGTCAGGAGATACCACGGAGTAACCCCTACGTATAGCACCAGCAAAGGAACCCCAACCTCTGTTGTAGTATTTTTCTGCTTTGGTTGTATTACCTATTAATTTAAATGCACCACTCTGACTAAAGTTTATAGCAGAGGTAGCAAAGTCGGATAAATTATTGAGTGTAACAAGTTGTTTAAAACCCTTAAGGTTAGCACCTGTTGTAGATAGGTGAGAGGTAAGTAAACGTTTATACACAGACAAACCAAACTGCATTCTCTTTGGTTTGTCACCACCTTTATGATATTTACCTGCCATAGCAGACAGTTTTTCTGCTGCTGTAAGTTTACCACCAGAGATTTGTCCAAGTATAGAGCTTACATTAAGTGCAGCACCAGAACCTGCTTGTATTTTTATAAATTGATCACCTAAATCTTCTGCTGTTTTACCTAAACCTATAGGTCTACCAATAGTATTTTCATACTGTGTTGTTATTCTTCTAACAACATCGTCATCAAGCCATTTAATAGTTTCCCCAAAGATACCACTTATCTTAGCATCCTCTCTCATACTAGGATGAACTTGAAAGCCAGCTTCTTCTAGTACTTGAGCATAACCTTTTAAGTTTTGACTAGAATCACCAAAGAAAAACCTACGAAAGAACTGAGTAGTCAACTCGTTGTCACCCATCTTACTACCTAGTTGACTTAAAATTCCAGACGCATCTTGTTTAGCATCATCCCAAACTTTAAAGTCTACAGGCCGTGTACTACCACGTATTGTTCCAAAGTTTGCATCCACTGCAGTAAATATACCACCCATGCTAGGATTTAATTTAGCTCTAACGTGGGCCAGTGCCTTCTTAGGGTCAAGCTTACCGAGAGTAAGGTCTAGGTCTATGTATCTTGCAAAGTCAGGTGTAAGTTTACCCTTTGCTCTTAGGGTCTTGATAACTTCTTTAGTTAGTACAAGAGATGGTAACACCATACTACCAAGAGCAGCAAATCCTGTTTGATATCTGCTGTAAGTTTCTTGTGCATCAGTACGAATTAACTGCATTTGATACGCAACATCAGCACCCATAGTAATACCACCGTCTACTATTGCAGGTGCAATTACAGCAGTAGCAGCAGCTCGTCTACCTAAACTAACACGTGCAGCCTGTTTAGCAGCAGGTAAAGCTACACCTTTAGCAAGCTGTGCCTTAAGTAGTTTTCTGTATGTATTTTGTGCAAGAGTTCTTAAGGCTAGTCCTGTTGCTTTGGTTGTACCTACGCTTAGTAGTCTACCAAAACCAATACCAAATAACATGCTTGGGTCATGAAGCCCAGCCCTGAGATAGTCTCCTGTAGCATCAGCAGCTTCAGCCCAAGAACCTTCACCAGTAAATGCGTTGTCCATCTGGTTAAACAGTCTATAACCTGCACCAAGTTTAGCTCTTGTTATATCGTCCGCATTTATACCATAGACAGATTCATTAGCTACAGTTACAGTTTGCAACCCAGCTAAAGATCTTTGATAATTCTGATATGTTTCAAACAAATCTTCAGGTGACATAGACCTATAGTCTCTATCCAAACCACCTATGGTTCCACCGGCAGTAGCAGTGGCAGCTTTGTAACCTTTTTTAAGAAGACCTGCTGGTTTAAACCTAGCTTCCATTGCACTTGTCATAACTTCTATTAGGTCAGGGTCTGAGATAATGTCTTCTTTAATTAAGGGTTTGTTGTTGTATTTTTCTGCAAAGTGTTTGTCAAGGTCTATGAATATAGAGCTTTGTGGGCCTTGAGGAACTACCTTACGTGTAGCAACTTCAGGAGTTAAGTTTAAAATATCTTCTAATGTATTAATACTAGGTGCAACTTGAGGTGAAACAGGTTCTGCTGCAGTAATAACAGGTTTAATACCTAGAATATCTTCTAAGGTATTAGTCTCTTCTTCTTCTACAACAGACTCAGGCATAACAGTAGTAGTGGTTTCAGTTAAACCTAAGATGCTTTCTAATGTGTCTGCCATTACTGCGACCTATTAAATTGTTCTATTAGTTGTTCTGTTACAGTTTGTTCTGAAATACTTCCATTACTCCCATAAAATTTAACTGTAGTACCTACAGGAACTAAACTATTTTGCATAAGGTATTTAAAAATTTTCTGTCCGTATTCAGCTAAGTTTTCCACGCCTTGCACTGGTGCAGTTAAATCAAGATCAGGGCGTGCAGCAGCTTCAGCATATGATTTTGGAAACTGTCCCATTTTTACTGCGTTCTGTAATACAGGTTGAGACTCAATATATTGACTTGCATAAGAGTTACCAAACAAACCAAACAAGTCTGTTAATATAGGCACATCTCCTTGAGCTTTTGATAAGCCTGATTCAATTTGTGCTATCCTAGCAGCTCTCCAAGTATTAATCTGTGCATCTTCAGCTTCAGGTGCGCCTCTAAGATTTTCTAACTCTCCATAAGCAGTACGAATAACTTCCATACCAACAGCTTTAGTGGCATCATCTAAGTCTTTAAAAGAAAGAGCAGGTACAATGTTTAAAGCACCTGCTTTTAGGTCTATCTGTTGTCTTGGTGCTACATTTGAGGGGAACATAAGACGTTCAGCTTCACTTGCAGTAATACCAAACTGTTCAAGCACTGCATCTACATCAACCTTATAACCTTCTGGTTGTGTAATTACTGCGTTATTTAAAGCCTCAACAAACATCTCATTAGGCATAGGATTAACTTCACCATACTCTTTAAGGTGTTCCTCTTTTGCTTGTGTAAAAGCAGTTACAATCTTAGCTAAATCACCAGCACCACCACCAGCAACTTTAGATATTACTTCGTCTGGAATACCAAATTGTTTTAATTGCTCTAGACTTTGCTCAACAGTGTCAACAGATTTACCACTAGCAGAAGCTGCTTTGCCACCAGTAAAATTACTTCTATTTTTATTTGCATACTTTAAAGCCATGTCTAAAAGTTTTAATCTATTACCTTCTTCAAACTGTGCATCAAGTTTAGCTTCAGTTTTTTCTTTATCTTTTCTAGCTCTGTCGGTTTCAACACCATGCAAGATTCCTTCCCACATACCCATATTACATAACTCCTTGTGGTCTTGCCATTAAACCTTTTGGTTTTTCTTCAGGCATTGGCTCTACTTTAGCATCACTCATAGGTGTCTTAGGAAGAGAAGCTTCAAGATCACCTAAGTCAGGCTTCTTGTCTAGCTTAATATCTTTAAGAATCTTACGTGCTTTATTCTCACGAATAGCATAGGCTCTTTCTTCTTCAGAATCATCTTCATCAAGACCCTCATCATAATCAATACCTGTAGCATCAGCTAGACCTACAATATGTTCATGGATGATAGGAGCAATGATCATACTCACGTCTACACTATGCTCACCATTGGCTACAGCGTTACGAAGAATACCCTCAGTCATAGTGACAACATCAATGTCTAGCTGTAAGAAGTCTAGCATAGCTTCTATTCTTTTAGGTTGATTAAGTCTTTCAAGGTGATATACTAATGCATCCTCTGGTGTGGCAAGACGTGAAGGATTTTCCCAAGGATAATTTTTAGGTTCATTAGTCAATGACTGACCGGGGATTGGTGCTTCAAACATTCTTTATTCCTCTACTTTGTCAGATACTTAAGGTATTTAGGTACAAGAGGCATAACTTTTTTTCTTGAAATACTTAAGCCATCTCTATCTAACTTTGGGCCATCGTGATGAAGGGCGTAAATATATTCTTCACCTAAACCTTTTTGTTTAGCCATAGCTATGTTATCTACGGTATGATCCACAAGAGCCTGTACCTGAGCCTCTAAATCCCAACGTGTATCTTCATTTATATTATAACTTTTACCAGTCAAATTTACAAATTGCCCAATACCAGATGCACTACTTCCATGTGCAGCAGCTTCAGGATTAAAACCAGACTCAACAGAAGCAGTGGCTAGGGTATATGCAACTTCCCTCTCACTCATACCAGCTTGTCTGCCTGTATCAATAATCAGATTTATAACTTTTTGTTTTTCTTCTTTAGTAGTATCCCCTGCGGCCCTAGAAAAACTTTGATATTTTCCTGATAAAGGAGTATTAAAATAAGACTGAGATACTACCTCACCTTTTTTGTCACCCTTAAAACCAAGTAGACTTGAAGGAAGACTTGATGCAATATCTGCACTTGTGTTAGAAACTGTACCTTCTGGATCATCCGTGGTTCTTGACCCTTGCCTAGCTTCTATTTCACTCATAAGTATTCTGTTTTGATTACGTGTTTGTTTATAAGCCCTATCTAACATAGATACATTATCTTCGTTAGTCTCAACACCTGATCTTATTCTTGGGCTAACAAGACCGGGTAACTTAGACCTATCCATTTTAAGTCTTTTAAGATCTGAGTAGGTTCTTTTATTTTGCAAACGAAGCTCACCCTCATCAGCAGCAGAAGGTTTTCTAGTTTTATCATTAGACATATAATCAAAAACTTCACCTAATGTATTTCTAGCACCTTCTAAAAGTTTTTGATAACTTAACGATCCCATTTGTTTTATTCCTTAAGATAAAATAAGTTGAGTAAGAAGGCTATATTTAGCTGTATCTTCATTACTTTTTCTATTCTGTTCAGCTTCTGTTTGATACTGACTGATTTGTTTTTCACCAAGCATGATGTTTACCATACGATCTTTCTCTTGCTCAGTACCTTTAAAAGCATAGTCCATCAGGTCACGTTCTCTCTGCCATATCTGATCTACAGTAGCCTTAGTAAATGTATTGACAGTAGCAGCATTGATCATGTTGGCTTCGTTCTGTGCTGCAGTATTCAACGTGTCTACGTTCTGTCTCCACTGTGCATTAGCTTGAGCTACAACAAGACCATTCTGTGCGTTGAACTGATTACGTTGTTCTTCCATACTAGCATTAAACTTGTCCAGTGCGTTGGTTTCACCAGCATTAAATTGTGATATAGCATTAGCTTGGGCTGCATTAAACTGTGTAACTTGTGTGTTAAGATTAGCCATGAATTGCTTTGTCTGGTTCTCACTAGAAGCATTGAATTGACGTGCAGCATTTTCAGCAGCTTGATCAGTAAGCAGTGACTGCACGACAGACTGAGCCTTAAACATGGAAGTCTGCTGTGCGTTATTCATGTTAGACATATCCATTTGTAAGAATGAGTTAGCATTCTGTACAGCAGCCTGTTGCTGATTGGATAAGTTTTGTGTTTCAAGCTGTGCAATAGCAGAGGCTTCAGCTAATACCATAGCCTGTTTGTTAGTTAGGTTAACCATGTTTACTGTGTTAGCATTACGGCTATTCTCCAAAGCAACCTGTTGCTCTGCAGTAAAGTTCATGTTTGCTACGTCACTAATCTTAGCAGCATTAGATACCCTAGCTTGGAACGCTTGATCAAACTCTTGACCCATAAAGGTAGCACGTTGTTGAGCTGCAAGCATAGCACGTTGTTGTCTGTTTGACAAGTTCTGTGCTTCAAAGGTTGCCTGTGTTTGTGCATCAGCCATAGCAACAGGTAATGCAGACTCCATAGCAGCTTGTACAACAGCTTGTCCAGCCATGCTACTAGCACCTAGCCCACGTGCAGCCATAGCTGCGTTAGCTGCTCTCATGGCTCCTGCAGCCCATGCTGGTGTAGCACCACCCTCAAAGTCTGCCATAAGTGTAGACAACTGTCCTTGTACTGTAGCTTGTTCTGATGGGGTGGCTGTGGCAGCTTGAACCTGCTCAGTAAATGCAGCAGCTTTAGTAGCATCAGCAGCACCTGATACAAGCTCACCGTCTTGTATCTCTCTTTGTACAGGGTTAGTCATCACTACAGCTTCACCTTGAGCTGAAGTTAAGTCTTTAACACCTGTAGTAGCTGGGTCCATAGCAGCAGCAGTTACCTGTGCTTTATCTGACACTGTGCCTGTCACTGGGTCTACATCAGCTAAAGCTGTAGTGACTTCTCCTGATGCTGTCTTAGCATCTACTGTTTCTGGGGTTATAGGTTCTGGTGTTGCAGCAGTGGTAGTTCTAGCTACACCTGATGGTGAGGTTGGTAATCTAGGTTCTGCTCTTTGACCCGGCATAATATCACTTGTTTGTGGATTTTCTAGGTATTCTTTTGTTATACGGGCAGTAACTTCTTCTAGTTTTGCTTTTTCATCAGGAGGAAGATTGTCAATATCTTTATTTGCAGAACCTTCAAAACCATAAATTTCTAAAAATGCTGCAATTTTTGGATCTATTCTTTGTGAAGTTGATGGCATTCTAGGTGGTTGTTGAATTTGTGTAAAGAAATCAGGTTGACCAGCTTGAGGTAAAGGAGCAGTAATCTGACCAGCAGTAGGGTCTATAGTTCTACCTGCAGCAGCAGGGTCTATCTTTGCTACTTCTGGTTTTGCTACAAGAGCTTGAGGATCAACAAAGGCATCACGTACCATTTGACGTTGACCTTGCACTACCTCTTCAGCTATTTCTTCCGGTGTCTTAGTAGGCACATCATCAGGTTCTACAGGGGTAGTGGTTGCAGTAGTCTCAGTGTCACCACCCTCTGCCATAGCTGTAGTGGGTTTCATAATGTTTAAAGCTCTACGGACGGTAGCAATACTTTCAGGTTTTGACATTAAAAATTTATCAACTGCTTCACTGTCAGCAGGACCATTGTAACCGAACTTTCTAGCTACAGCTTCATTAAGTCTTTGATTAATCATTATTAAAATCCGTCCTTTAATCCGTCAAGTATATCTTGAACTGATACTCTCTTCTTAGCATTAGGTGTGTATCTACACATATACGTCTTAGGGCATTCACTAAACTTAAACATAGGGTAGTGGTAGCCTATTGTACCATTAGGTCCACGGTAAATGCAAACCATTTCTCCCTGTATCT
>UEXN01002458.1_pt1 | contig 13077 bp, 4 predicted proteins | sample 1796711 | NCBI WGS metagenome assembly UEXN01 (sample SAMEA4772470, study PRJEB27181) | metagenome | reverse complement strand
ATCTTCGATAGTCCCAGAGCCCACAGGAATGAGAAGTTACGACCACACAGGTCGCGACTTTGGTTTCACCAACTTGGCGGCACGACACTCCACTAGATTCTTCCGCGACTCTACACTTGTTGCCGATGTTGACTACTCTAATGTTCCAAGAAACTCTGTAGCTACCTCTTCTGGACCCGGCAACGCTGACGATGCATTCTCCGAGAAGCCATCATTCCACAAGGTTCATAGAAACAATATATTAAGACCCGAATTGCGAATTATCACATCTCCTATTTACTCTGGCAATACCCTAGGAAACAATAAGAAGGTTGAATATAATACGATTTCAACTGGCTCATCTATTATAAACAAAGACATAAATATGTCTCAAGAATTAATAGCAACAATGACTTCAAGCACGGATGTTGGGATTTCATTCTCTTCTTGGGTTCAGATCCTATCCAGTGGTGACTCCAACGGAACACAAAGAACCATCTATTCTCTTGGTGCGGTTGGTTCTACATCGCCATTCTTTGAGATTGGCTATGAGAAAGGCTCAACTTCAAACTTCTTTATCGAACTTCAGACTACGGACGCCGGCGGTACCAGAACCGCAAGATTCACAGCTTCTGTTAGCAACTCTTCGCTTTACAGCACTGGTCCTAACCACTTGGTTGTTGGGTTCTCTGGAGATAGTGGAAGCATTTCGACAAAAAATGATGCAAAGATTTACTTTAATGGCTCGTTGTTGACCACTGGCGTCGATGTTACACCAAAAGATCTTTATGACATAGATTTTAAGTCAAACTATAATTTCCGTGGAACATCGACCATTAGAGATGGGCGGGGAGTTTTTGCTGTCGGCGGCAGAGCTTTAACTACAGGCAGCGCGGAAGATAGAGAATTTAGTGGCTCAATCGATCAACTGACAATATGGAAAAAACTTCTCTCCTCTGATGATGTATCAAGCCTTTACAACTCAGGCACACCCCGTGATATAACAGGTTCCAACCCATATATGGCATCTTCTAGTGTTCTTCTTTCCTGGCACCCCCTTGGAGAAGAGAGTGGCGACGTAATAAATGCTTCAAACCCAAGCGCTGGTTTTGCATCTGGTTCTAATAGTATCTTCCCATTGTTCAGCAGCGGTTCGCTCGATTCGGAATTGTTTGCGATCTCGACACTCAACAAGAATACACCGCTTGTCTTTTCAGAAACAGGTCTCGTTGGTGAAATACCAGTAGTGTCAGGCTTTACCGAAATAGAAACTACGATCTGCGAACAGGTCTACGACAACCTTAATCTACACCACCAAATCCCTCGTTCCGATCGTCAATACTCTTGGATTGGTGCTTCAATCACACACACAGGCACTTGCGAGCCTCGCTACTCTGGCTTCATGCAGACTGATTCACCGCTCGCCCCTTACTACGAGATTACAGGCAACTACTACCCGTTCTTTGATTATGTGTCTGCGTCTTACTCTAAGAACGGCATCTTCCAAAACACTACAAGATTAAACATTTTTAACATAGATCCAGTTAACTCTCAAACCAACACCCTGGGTGTTTCTCCAATAACAGGAGCCTTGAGTGTTCCTTCATCTGGGCAAAAACTCCACACCCTTCTTATTCGTCGCGGCGATAACTACGGCTGGAACTGGCGTGCGCTCCACCAGAAAGATCACCCGATCTTAGATCGAGAGCATAAAGAGAATCTACTAACTGCTCTCAAGAATGAAGAAATAAAAGAATTCCGCCTACCCCCAATCTCCATGAAGGGCAGACCAGTCATGGTAAACATGGATGTCGGCGGCGAAAACGTCACCCTCAAGGCTACTCACAACAACGAGAAGATCTACTTTAACGAAAGAGAACTTAACGATCTCGTCTTCCAGACCGAAGACCCAACAATCACACCATTCGACCAGTTGATTGGCGTAGCACAAGACTACAACCTAAACTGGGTGCGCTACTCTGAGACCCTATTCCCCTCCACAAGAAACGAGTTCTCAAGCGGATCGCGCGAGAGGCTTGGCTATGATAACAAGTTCTGGAGAGATGCTCGCAGCGAAAGAACAACTTTGGGCAGCACATTTAATAACAGTTTTGACATAAGTGTGGCACAATCATCTTGGGTCTTAGATGCACCATCTGAGTTTCCTGCTGGTAGACCACTCTCGACTACAATCAACAATGACGCTGGCGAACTGCAAAACACTTACATGTTCAAGTTTCTTCCTTCGTCCAATAATAACATAAAAAATCAAGAATTGGGTGCCCTCTACTCAAGAAAACAAGATCTAACATCTCCCAACTCAGTTGTCTCTAGAGCTGGTTTTGCACAGACTGGAAGCCTTACTGACACCTTTACTGATGTGATAACAAAATTTGGTGGCGAAGCATTCTGGGAAGCTGGCACTAATGCTACAATCAATGTTAAATCTGGAAGCTCTTTTATAACTTCTTCGCACCCTTCTGAGCCGTGGTTTGATGAATATGGTGATTTCCGCGAACAATTGCAGCTTGTCGCGAAGGACTACGCTATCATCCCAGAGTTCAGAATTTCCGAACACATTTCCGATTACGTCAAAGGCGGAACTTTCAACAAGTCCAACTTTGACACATTCGAGATCCCAGGCACCACGATTAGCAGTTCACAACAAAATTTCTACAAAGACTATTCTAACTCTGATTTCTTGCGAGAGTTCGCGAGCATAAAAGACAAGTCTGGACTAAACGCAAAAGAAATAATGCTGACCTGCAAGGCAGCGGTTCGATTCAATCCTTACAAAGGATTCTACCCTGCCCAGAGAACAGTAGATTTGGTTAGCCAATTCTCAAGTTCATTTGCGGGTGGAATGTTTACCTCTGCTCTCGTAGATAGCGCCACCGTTTTCCAAAACTACACTGAAGCGGTAGAAAAATCTGCTTTCCGCCCACTATTGCAGCCATTGTTCGCACCCGGTGTTCTTTACAATTCTATTAAGTCAGGCATCGCAGTTGATTATCCTGTTGTTAAAAATGAAAAAAAGACGGGAAGCTTCAACTTCACAGGAAGTGGAGATGGCAACACAAACAACTACATGCTTGTCCCAAGCGCCAGTTCCATCTTTGCCCTTGACGACTATAATCCAGAAAATCAATTTTGGGATCTAAGAGTGCCATTTGAGACAATGATAGAGCCCGGCAATTACATTGACAAAGTACAATTCTTGGATTTTGAGCCGCACCCAAGCGCTTCAATAAATGCAACCGCTTCCTTGGATTCATCTGTTTCAGATGGCGTCTATGAACTCATGGCAAAGAACTTCTTTGGTCAAACAGGCGATTTCTTCTTGAAAGACTCATCTTACACAAAAATTCAGTCTGACCTAATCCAAGATGGCTTGAAGTTCAAAACTGGCGATGTTTTTGCAGCAAGACTAAAAATGAGAAAATCTCACAATGGAAAAAGGTTCTACAACCATGAGTCTGGCTCTGACAGTACAAACACTTACTTTGCTCCAAATGGAGCGTTAGCAACAACGGGAATTGGAGGCACAATCACCGTTCTTAGCGGTGGCGCATCGTTCCCCCTCCCGCAGGATCCAGCCCATAATTTAGATTTTAAAGAAACGTTTACAATGTATTCTAGAACAACGGCATTTGGTCCAGCGGTCAGCGGCAGAAATTCAGCACCTGATGAACAACACAAAGACGCATTCTTAAGCGGGACGCTCGATTCGCTTGAGGGCTTCAATTGGGCTTACACGCCACCCTACTACCACGGCGAGTCATGGGTTGATTTTGTTTTCCGCCCAGACGAAACAAAAACCTACACTCTTGAAGACATCCTAACAGAAACAGAGGCAATTTACTGGCGTGTAGATCCGGGTAGAATGACTACTGGCGCCGAGACGACATCAAGCTCTCCAACCACTTGGAAGCAACAAAGGGCATTAATAGATTTTGGTCGAGACGGCGCAGTCATCACCTCGCAGCAAGCGCCCTACGGCGGTAGCGTAATCAACAAAAACGCAATGCAGCTTGACTCATCTCTGAACTTATTCGGTGTTGAGAGAGTGCCCAAGAGGCGTAAAGATAAGTTTGGCAACACCATTCTGGATGAAAATGAACTTGCAGGCAAACGATGGATTATCCAGCCCAAGTGGGAAACCCCAATGCTTAACTTTACAGATGTTACCTCCAGCAGCAACAACATTACTTATCCAACAAACTTCTCAGAATCTGTCCCACGCGGAATGTGGCATCAGTTTGGCACAATTCCTACTGACACTTCAACTGGTGTTTTCATGGAAATTGGAGATATCCCATCCGACTGGCTAAAATACCACTACGATGTTGTTAACATGAGTTCTTCTTATAACAATAACGACCCCGCAGGCTCAGGCTCCACAGCCTACCTTGATTATCAGTCATTAAGCGACCTGTTCGGCTTCTCACGCTCTAAGAAAAAAGACAGCGCAAAAGTGCGCCTTGGAGAAATTGCCGACAAGAGAGAGGTCTATGAAGCCGTTGTTGCTATCCCCTACATTGTGGAAGCAAACGAGGACTACTCTGGAGATCAAAAGAAGGATGTCATCAACCGCAAGAAGTTCGTAAGCATCCCCCGCCAGCGCTTTGACGCTGCTCTGATAAACAGAGAAGGTTCCAAAGATGGTGACTCCCTTGAGACAGCAGGCGAGAGCATTCGTAAGATGGTCCAGAAGATGAAGCGTTATGTTCTACCGCCTCAGTTTGATTTCATCAACTTTGACGAGATTGACCCGGTCGTAATGTACTTCTTCGAGTTCAAATACGAATTCGACAAAGACGATCTCTCTTACATCTGGCAGAACCTTGCTCCGAGAGACTACAAGAAGATCACATTCCAAGAGGCTTCTGTCTCTCACGACCTAATGAACACCGAGTTGCTTGAAGAGCAAAACATTATCGATAACCCCAACCTACGTTGGATGGTGTTCAAGGTCAAGCAGAAAGCCACCAAGGACTACTACGATCTCATTCCGCCGCAAATCAAGGCTGCGAGACCCACAACCAACCTCGATAAGCCCGAGACAGATAAAGACGACGAGTACCTACAGTTCAACTGGCCTTACGATTACCTTTCATTCGTAGAACTAGTTAAACTTGAGGCTGATGTTCTCTACAAAGACGAGCCTGAAGAAGACGCAGAATGAAGTTCCTGAACAAGAAAGAGCAGGTGTTCGACATTCAGCTTACCCCCTACGGTAAGCAGAAGTTGTCTATGGGAAAACTAAACCCAACTTACTATGCATTCTTCGATGATAACGTGCTCTACGACATTCAGTATGCACACTCTGGAGCAACCGAGGTCCAGAGCGAAACACATAACCGCATCAAGCAAGAGACCGCCTACCTTGAAGGACAGGTGCTCTTTAATCAGATTCTCTCCGGCACAACAGCCGCGGGTGGATTGTTTAATGAAGTTACTCTAATTCAGAAAGATAACCTCTACACAACAGATGCTTTCATTGGTGATGCGCTACTACAATCACAAGAACAGAATGTAGCACCCGCCTGGAAAGTGATTGCTATGCAAGGCAACATCTCTTCGTCTGTTCCAACATTTACAGGCATCCTGTCGTCGGGCACAACCAGCCGAAATAGAATGGAAGCCGGGATTACACAAATCAACATCGATGCGAACTACGCCCTTGTAGCACAAGGCTCAGAGGTTCGTGCTTCATTCGAAAACTTAAGAAATGTCCAAGACACATCCCGCCTATTTGCTGACGACACCGTTGTTCGTCTAGAACAAAGAGATGCACTTATCTATGTAGAAGAACTAAACACGGAACTCCTTGTTGATAACTTTGATGTGGAGGTGTTTGAGGTTCCTACCGGCGAAGACGCTGAACTACGCCGCCTCTACTTCAAGAACAAGGTGCCCCAAGTTGTAGATGGGATGCTCGTCCACTCTGCTCCGGTCGAGAACACACAAGAACTAGACAAAGACAGTGTAGAATACTACTTCTCAATCGATAGAGACTACCAGATTGATCCAAAGATTGCCTGCAAGTACATCAATCAGTTCAACACAGAGGACTATTTAATAGACCTAGATTTCGATTGTGAAGACTTAGAGGGCGAAGACCTCTACTTTGACATCTACGGCAGAGTTACGGAGTCAGAAATATGTCCAGACTAATCTTTGAAGGCGACATTTTTAATTCACTTGGTGATAAATTTCCCAATATTTATTTTTCAAATGTTTCCGTGTTTGATGAAAAAATAAGTGTAGAGTTGAATAGTTTTGTTGAAGAAGTGGTTCTAAATCATATGGAACAAGAATTAAAGGTTTATTTGGTTCCAATCTATAATGATAATGATTATCAAAAAATCATTTCTGATCCTGATAATATCATCTCGAACATCTACGATATAAGAGAAACCAATTTTCCTAGTTTTACACAACCACCCGATGAAACTACTGATAATGTAGATGAAACTACTTCGCCTTCTGGAGCCGAGAATATAACCGACCCGACCACCGAAATCGTATCTTCGACGACGACGACACCGACTGCGACGCCGACTGAGACACCCAGGGGAACCATTACATCCGGCGACACCACGTCTCCTGCTTACTTTATACAATTTTTGATTGAAAGTTATGAGAAAGTCGCGACAAGAAATTACAACAGCAATAATAGTCAATATTATAAACTTGTTGCTAAAAAACAAATTGTTGATTTTCCACAAGAATTGACAAAATTGGATTATCTATCTTTCGTTACTTTTACCTCGTTTTTAACACCACAAGAAATAGAAGACAAAGCAATTCGTCAAGATTTTGATAGTTTTGTTCTAGATGAAGTTTCTAACATTTCTTTTTGCAGAACAGTGGTTGACAGAAGCGTCGTAAATGAACCATTTATTGTTTATCTTAACGGAGAAGAGAGTTATTATGGTCCTGTGTTGAAAAGCCTAAACGGAATATATAGAGCAAATAACTTAAAACAATTTGAAAAGCTATTGGCAAACATCACTCAGACAAATGAAATTTTTACAAACTCAGGAGATCAACAGCTTCAATCTTTTGTAGATAGTTCGGCATTCATTGTTGAAACGCAAAAAATGAAAATAGACTTTTTAACTCAAATAAAGTCCTTACTTGATTCTTTTCCCGCAAGAACAAGTGTCTCCCGCCTCGGCGTCTTCTATACTCAGCTAAGAGAACAAATTTTTGCTTTCAATGATTTTCTCTCAAGGCAGCTTGGACTAGAGAAGAAAATAATCACGACCAATTTTAATTTTGATTTTAGAAACATATCCGATACAGTTTTATTGGACACAAGGGTTCCATATGATAGTCTTTACAGGCTAAGAAATAGCGATTTTTCATTTTATAATGAAGAGTTTATCTACAATCCCTTTATGGACAGAACTAGGAGATTTCGATCGCCCGATAGAGAACAGCTAAGCTATAATCATACATATTTCTTGTTTGATTATGAAAAGGCTCTCTACAAAACATCGAACATATCACAAATCTTCAATGTAGATGAGGTTAATCTGTACTTTGGCAATAATTGCTTAGCGCCATATTTTCAATTTTATGCTGTTACTTATGAGCGACTAGCCCCCAACCACCCTTCGCAGGGAGGCGTAAGCACGACTTGTGCCATAAGGGGGACGTTCAATAATATAGAGTATGGTGTTGATATATCACCAGACGATATACCACCAGACCAGAGTTTAGCACTAAATGTACAACAAACAAGTAGCGTCACAACAATCAATACTATTTCAACACTATACAGAAGCGACGTGTTTGTTGAATCTGGTGGCTCTGCCACAGAGAGACTAACCACCCTTATTGCTCAAAGAAATTTCGATACAATTGAAAGCATTGGCGAATACAAACTTGCTTGTTTTGAAGTAGGCGACTTACAAACACAATTAAACACACCAACAGCATACAAGTTTAAAGTAGATATAAAAGATTATACTGCAAACTTTGTAATAGATAAGATTGTTAGACCTGCCCGTGCTGCTCTGGCTGGTATAGAAGATTATTATGATCTCGCGTCAGATTTTTGTAGCTACAACGATTTAGACGGCAAATTTAATGACTTTTTTATTGACTCAATTGGTGAAAGATATGCCGCCTCTGCAAAGCCACCTTGGGAATTAGCACCAATTTGGTATAATATTCTAACCAACCTTTTAACAAAAAATAACATTGAAGATACGTCAGCAACTCTAATAGATTCCATACAAATGCAAGTTATAACAATTTCCCCTTCAACTGGAAACTTAGATAATATAGAGAGATTTGTAGAAATTTTTAAAACGCTATTATCGAACTTTGAAGAGGGTGGACGGATTTACGAACAAATTTATGGTGGCACTCGCACTGACAGCACTCCTTTGGGAAATGGTTTGATCGATAATATAGACACAGCCTATATTAGAAACTTCGAAGATTTGCCACCGATACTCGATAGAAACGTGAGTAGTTATGTTACTGAGTATGAGTGCTTCGAAAATGTTGAAAAATTCAATAGATCAAAACAAATAAGTGTTTTTACAGGCAGAACTAATATAACTTTTAAAAAAATGCTTAGACTGGTTGACAAAAACATGAAAGACCTTTTTGGATTCAATATAATTCAAGACACAGAGGGTCGCGGCGATGAATCTCAGAGCGGAAGCCGCGGTACAGGAGCTAGCAGTGGTGTCACGGCAACACTAGATACAAAAAGATTGTCCTCTGCTCTCGGAAACAATGTCTATGACGAAAAAACAAACCTTGCATTCGCTTACTTTTTTTGGTTGGGTAGAAATATAATCGACAGTGGCAACTTTGTTCAATCAATGAAAGTCGGTTGCGCAAGTTATGCAAACAATCCAAACAATCCACGGGAAATCAATGGAAACCCAATTCCTGATATCTATAAGCAAACACTTAGTGGAGATCAGAAGGGCACTGTAAGAGAGCAAACTCAAATGATTATCAACACAATGCAATATATCAGACAATTAGCAAGATCTTCCAACATAGACTCTCTAAGCGATGAACTAAACTTACAAACAATTATGAGATCCATAAAAGGTGGCACAATAGACGATGAAAAACTCACATCAATAACAGGTATTTGTTCTGATGCCACTGAAGGGACTTTTTTGGAAATTTTAGATGGAATTCGTTTGATTACATATAATACGGGAGCGGCGTACTTACTGGAAGAATTTATTATTTTTTATTCGAGAACTGACGTGTCGGTGTCGGCATCAATAGGTGCAGCAGGTACAGGACCTCAGCCTGTTTAATAGGAGACCATTTATGCCTAAAAAAATTACAACCAAACTTGTTATTAAGAGAAGCAGAAGATCTACAATTGAGATAAGCGAAAAGTCTAAAATAAGCTTAGAAGAGTTAGGAATTACTATTGAAAAAGAAAAAAGAGATTATTCATTAAAAACGATTGCCGACGATAAAGAATTTATAAAGAACCCCAAAATCTTAGAATTAGATAGTTATAATAGAATCGAAAATGAATACGACAAGCCTGACGATAAATTTCCAAACGAAGAAGATCCGTTTTATAACCTAGACGACAAAAGAGAATTAAATGAAAAATTTATTCAATCAAGAAAAGCGAACCCCCTTACTGTCAAATTGATAACTATTAAAATGAATTCTAATTCAAACCTCAAGCAACTAAAGAACACACGATAATGGCAAGACCAACAATAACACAAAGAGTCGCAAGAGCAGCAGCGGGCACCGCAGCGGCACCTATTGCCACATCCCCCATCACGCCGCTCGACATCGCCACCGCCATCCCCGATACTTCCATCCCCATCACGCCGCTCGCCACCGCCACCGCCATCCCCGATACTTCCACCGCCGCTGGGGGTAACCTGGGGATTCCGATAATCTCCGGCGCCATCTTGGAAACGGAAGATGACGTAGAGTTTGAAGAAGCAGAAGAGATGTATTTATCTTTGGGAGAATCTGCGACCCTCTTTGCCTCAAGAATAAGAAATATAGATGAATCGGGGTTTATCATTGGCGACCCTGTTTTATTCCGACCGGGGTTGCGAACAGCAGCGCTTTTTGCTTTTACAACAAGTGATCGCAGAATGTCAATTGTTGAAACTAGGTTTGCCGCCGATCTTTTTGATGATGAGGATCTGTTACAAGACACCCAAATATCAGATTACGCTACGCTTTATGATGGAGTGGATGTATCTGTTTCACAGGTGAATGGTTCTGTTAATTACGACGAATCTGAAAGAGCAGGATTAGAAATGAAATTTTGGAGAATTAACTCAACTAACGCAGTTTATCGAAATTTGTTGAATACTGAATTTGCCTTTTCCAATCCAATAGAGCCACCAGTAGTTCAGATGACAAACCCAGAACAAATTACTACAGAACTTTTTTCTTCTTTATCAGAAACAGCAGAATCCAGCAATGAAATTGAAGTCTCTGAAGTGCCCGAAGGTTTTGAGAGATTCAGATCTTCACCACAGTTCTCTGCGCCAACGTCAGGCACTGGACCAGGGAGTTATTCATAATGCCATCTTCAAAAGTAAAAACTAAGGTTATTGATACAAATCTATTTTTTGGCTCAGCAGATCGTTTTAGAGATTTCGCTGGTGGCTTTTACATTCTCACAGGTAACAAAACAGGAACCCAGGCATACTCCACGGTAGCCAAAAGTACAAACACCTATTCACCAATATATGAAATTACTGACAATAGCGCTGGAATGATAGGAACTAATAGAAATGTTTACTTGGATAACTATTTCTTATTCTCAAGAATCTCTACTAGTGATCCTAAGTTTCTAAACGATCGAGATTGGAGAAATTATGCTGTTGACAAATTTGAATTAAATTCTACTTTCTTTGATCACACAACGCAAATCTTATTGCCCGCCACGAAAGATGATGAGGTTATCAGTAACAAAAAAGTAGTAAGTTCTGAAACTACTTATATTAAATCCGAATACTATAGATCCTATGGGCGATACCAAAGTAACTTATCAAGTGTAGCTTCGGAACACTTGTTACCAAATTATTACTTTTTAAAATCCCAAGGAATCGCAGATCTTGACATCGCCAAGATGATCACTCTTGATGGAACAATAGGGGATGATTACTTTAACTATGTCGGGTTTACACAAGAGCTGAAAGAGGAGCAACCAGACCTATTTCAAGACTCCACTACAGACGATGGAATAACCATAAACGCAAATGTCTTGTACTACAAAGAAGTCTCGGATCCTGAATCTGGATTCATCAACACACTCTTCTCTAACATCGCATCCGATAAGGGTGTGCCCCGCTACAGTTATAACAACATCAAAGATTATCTAAATGTTTCTTATGTAAACCACACTTATCAAGAGTCTACAGCCCAGAGACTACAGACAAGATTACAAAACATTATGTTTTTAAACCCAAGGGTATTAAATGAAAACAACAGCGATCTAATAGCGACTGACTTCTCTTTTCTAAAAGATGACAAAAAACAAGCAGTCTATTCCTTGATGCCGATGGCAAACCATATCAGAATAGACGAAGAAATAACAGCGAAAGAAAATAGAAAATTTTCTAATGTCTTAAAAAATAACAATTATCAAGGGAAGATGCTGAAGAATCTAAAGGAGGTATTCTTAGACGAAATCTCTCTAAAGCCAACTTTGCGCCCCTTTATTATAAATGGGTTGGTAGCAAATCAAGGGGAGCTAAAGACCCTTGATGTGACTGAGATGTTAGTCTATAATTACAATAATTATCTGTCAGAGACATCAAATTGTTTTCTCCTTGACTTAGATACCTCCGAGCAAAAAAGAATCTTTGATTCAATTGGCGAATATAGATTTGAAAATTCTGAAAGATCTGGAGAGGTTTTAAACCGTTCTGTGGAGGAAATAAGTAATATATTCAAAAGTTTAAATTCTGACGCCATGGGCGAAAGAAGCACGGTAGAAATGCTTAACCTCTCTAACACAGATAAATACAATGAAACAATAGCCTACCGAGTTGAAAAAATTGGAGGACCACCAACAGGAGATTCCAGAACAGAAAACGTTTTACAAAACTTCTGGTTTTACAACACTGGCGATTTAATCGAATATATAGACACTCAAGTGAAATACGGAATTGACTATACATATAAGACCTACGCCTACGTGATTGTGGTCGGCAATAAATATCAATACTCTGATTTGAGAGTCACGAGACAAATAGACATTCAGGAAACAGAAACAGACTATGGTACTGCAACAAACTACTGTCTTGAGTTTTATGATCCGATAACTGGCGAAACTGTTTCTCAACTATTGGAGCAGCAAACTAATCTTGCTAACGAATTTGACGTTGCTTTTGGGAGAAGCCAGGAAGCATTTGAAGAACTTGTAGATTACATAAATTCAAGTTTGAGGGAAGAAATCGCCACCCGCATCGATGCCATAGACTATAGTTCTGTTACAACAAATACAACCTACGACGGCTTGACTATCATTGAAGCAATAAAAAAAGCCTTGTTAATAGTAGATATACCCACCTTTACTAACTTAGCAACTTTATTGATTTCTGAAATGGCAGCTATTACAGATGCGGCTACACAAAACGCATTGCCATTAGCAGAAGCACTAAAAGCACAATTCGGCGCATTTGAAAACATTCTAGCCACAAACGCACAAATTGTATCTGGTGTTCCTTACTTGGCAGATTTTAGACTGACTGTAGAACCCTCTGCTAAGATTGTAGAAGTCCCAATCCAAGAAAAGACATTCAAGATTTTGGATAACCCACCAAACGATCTGATAGCAACTCCCCATCATCTTAAGGACCAGAGCAACAGGTTGGCGTTCTTTTTGTCCTACGACACGTTCTCTCCAAACACAGTTCCCTATCCAGTTGCCCTAACACCACAGGACGACCAGAATAAAGCTGATTATTTAGCAGCCAACGACTTAACAGAAGATGACTTTACCCAGAGCGAATCAGTCTCTATGGCTGAAACCTTTGAGGTCTATCGCTTATCAAGAATGCCGACATCTTACCAAGACTTTGAGAATAATCTCCGAAAGTCAATAGATTTGAG
>UEXN01002448.1_pt1 | contig 13115 bp, 18 predicted proteins | sample 1796711 | NCBI WGS metagenome assembly UEXN01 (sample SAMEA4772470, study PRJEB27181) | metagenome | reverse complement strand
AAGCTAGTGCAAAGCGCGGTTGTAATAGCCATTATAGACTCCTAATTATGTCTGCCATATCCTTATGGCCTTGACGTTCAAATTCAGCGGTAAGGGTAGTCCTATCGCTCTTAATTGCTTCTTTAATATAGTGTAAAGCCGTAGCTTTAACTGCTTCTTTAAATTCTTCTGCTTGTTGGGCAATAACAGGATGACAATTACCCCCAACACTTACAATTCTATCAGCTATCGTTTGTGCCCAAAACTCAGGGTCATGCCCTTTATTGTTCGTAGTCGCTACTAATACGTTGCCTACTTCTAACTTCGGAGCTTCAAAAAACATACGTTACTGTCCTTTCGCAATATCATAACGATATTCGTCTATTGCGCCATATCCTTGGCCCAAATTCTTTAATCCGTTTATTGCTTGTATAAACCTTTGTTCATACTGAGCTGTTTCTTCAGGTATTTTAAGAAAAGTAGCTGCTTCAACTAATGTTCCATATAGTAAAGCATCTGGGCCATTATCAGAAAGCCACGTTGTTGCAGACCCACTTGTTGTTGTTAACGAAGCAGGACGATACTTATAATGAAGTTCAAACGAATATGTTTGATCAGGGGTTGGCCCTAACATAAAGGTGGTATCGTCAAATTGAGCGTAATATTTCGGAAGCCCTGTAGTAGCTGGATTCGGAGTAAAATCTCTAATAAAAGAAACGTGCTTTAATAATAAATATGTATAGACGTTACTAGAGATAACAGCGAGGCTATACGGAGCTAAAAAATCAGAAGGCATAGACAAATAAGTATTACTTGCAGATGCCGTTCCAGTGACGTTTTTTCTAAAAACTGGAAGTTCAACCGTCTTTAAAATACGCTCTTCAGCTTCCTGGATAAAAGTATCTAATTCAGAAACAAAAGTTGTTTCTGCAGTTTCCATATAATCTTGAACTGTTGATTTAAGTGTAGCTAATGTAAAACTCATGTTATTACCACTGTTATTTCACCTAGTTCAGATTCCCCAGAAACACCCTCAAATTGACTACCTATTGGGTCTAAAAGAGTAGATAAAGGTTGTCCACCTACATTGACGCCACTAACCGTTGTATTACTTGGCCCGAAAGCGAAAATAACTCCTAGTTGTGCTTGAGGCAAAGGTACTTCCGGTCTAGCTTGTCTTAACGCTTCTGGGTCGCTAATATGGTGAGGAGGATCTAATTGAGGATGTTTTGGCTCGTAGCATTCAGAACAAACTTTAAACCCTGTCCATTCCATTTGCATTTTTGTATAACGCACACGAAAACCACATCGGTCACATACTCCGTATGAATGTTTTCCTTGCGCAAAAGCCATTAGACATATGTCCGTCTTGGCACTAAATGCAAAGAACCGTCATCGTCATACTTAATAGCATTAACTAAGTTTTGTTCATAAAGAGGTTGTAATAACCCAGCTTTTTCTGGATTTTTCTTTAACGCAAGATTAAAAGCTAATCCGGTAACTAAACAAGGCATAAACCGACTAGGTATATCAATATCTTCTGCCCCAGCGTTTACATCTTGAATTCTTTTCCAACGATAAGAAATTAAGGTATCTGTAGAATTTTCAGGTGCTGGCCAAACATATAACTTAGGAGTTATTGTTCTTTCAACGTAATACTGAGTTACTCTAGCTTTAGTTTCTTTATTAGGAATATCTAGATATTCTCCACGATCAATACGATCAATCTGGAAATCTGTTTGGATACCGTTAGTTGTACGTCTAATAACCGCATCTAAAACATCAATATCGTACTGGTTTAAGTCGTAAGAAGTTGTTCCTTCAACTAAATCTAAAGAAACTTGTTCTACTTCCCATATTTGGATACCCCTGTTAGACCAATCTGCGAACATTATATTCATAGATCTTCTAGCAGTTACTCCGTCGTAACCAGTACGATATTCTAAGCCAGCGAGTTCATACGCTTCTTCTATCGCATCAACAGCAGTTAAACTAAATGTTCGTGTGCCTGATGTTGCCATTATGCGTGGAACATAGTTAAAGTTAGAAAAGTAGAAACCGTGTATTGAATATAGATTCCTTCTTTAAACAAAACACCTTCATCTGGAATAACTACGTCTCTTGTTGCTGTAGCAGAAGCAACAGAACTTATTTTAAATAGGCTTGTCCCTGCAGTTGAAGTAGTTAAAAAGTCTACTGCTCCTGCGGTAGCGGTACTTGTTAAAAACACGCCTTTTAATCTAGCTCTACCTAGAAAAACGATATCTGAAGAGTCACCACTAATACCTGCTTTAACAGTTCCAGCAGGATCCCCTACAGCGGTTATACTTGCAATCGTAAGGAAGAATGCTGCACTTGTAGCAACACCTGCATTAGCTCCAGTAAGTGCCTCTGTCTGCGCAGTGCCATTAATGTCGGTGCCTACGATAGTGAATGAAATTTCATCATCATCGCCACCAGACGTAATTGTTACTTTTCTAGCATTACTTAAAGCAACCGCACCTCCACTAGCAAGTGCACCGCCTATAACTAACGCCGCATTATTCGCTACTTGCGCCGAAACTGAAATGCCATCGTCGTCTGCTGCAAGCGTATCTGCAGTAATGGTGACTGCAATTACATCTGATTGTACGCCCATAAATCTCTCCTATATGAGAACAGGGGCCGAAGCCCCTATCAGATTAATTACGCGATTTGAACGTATTCAATAATGAACGTAAACGATCCTGCTGTTGTAGCATCCACTGTATTAGTGATGTTGCAGAAGATAGTTCTTGCGGTGTCTGTGTATTGCACAGAAGCAGGCGCGGTAGTGCCATCTTGTGTTTGAAGAACTAGAGCAGTAATGGTTACGTTGTGTGCAACAACCGTTGTGCCGCCATCAAGAATTTCATCAGTCTGAGCAGCTACGATTTGTGCGCCAGAACTAGAAGTACCAACTTCATAGCCAATATCACCCGTTCCAATAACTGGAGCAACATCACAAAAGATCTTAATGTCAGTAATGATTGTGTTTGCAGGCTGAGTAAACTCACCAATAGTTGGGCTATCGCCAGCAGTGCTGTTTACAGTTACACCAGTGGCGTATCCAACGTGCTTGAGATACTTTGCGGTTACGATACCAGTAGAAGCAATATCGACTACGTCAGTAATCGCACCAGTTGTTGAGTTTTTAGAAATAACTTCAAAACCGCCTTCGGAACGAACTGGTCCTGTAAAAGTAGTATTCGCCATGATAATCTCCTGTCGTGGCTAGTGTCAGATACGGGATGTACCTGTCAGGGATAGGAGTGTTATACTCCAGAAAAAGAAAAGGGGCAACAAGTGCCCCTTTCTTTTTTTAGCATATCAGCAGGATTATGCGGCTCCAGGAGAACCGAAAATACCACGCCAATCACTAAAGCCGAAGCTGTAGCGTTCTCTTGCTTTATAACGAACATTTCCGGTTTCGAAGTCACCTTCCATGTTAGTTGATACAGGAGATCGTACAAAATGCTTCAGACCGTTAGGCACGTCAGTTTTCAGGAAGAAGGCATCAGTATCTGTTAGATAATGATTAACCGTATATCCTTCAGGAACCATACCCATATTGCGGAGAGCATTGATATCGTTATCCGCAGTACCTACGCGTCCTGGAGTTTCCAGTAGACGGTCTGCAACGAATTGCAGAGCAGATGGGATAATCAACTTACGGGCTTGAGCATTGATCTTTAAACCACGCTCATCTTCGAAAGCTGCAATATCAATCAACGCTTGTTCTAATGAAGTCTCATTCAAATCTGCTGCCGTTGACAGTTCATTGCTTTGATCTTGATTACCAACCGTTGGGTGATCCGTTGCACATAGTTCTTTGCCGTCACCGCCTAGAAAAGAGCTACTAAACGCATTGTTTAATACGTTAGCTGCTTTAATCTGCTTGGTTTGCATCATAGAACGAGCAAGTGCTCGTGTATAACGCGAGGACAAAGTGTCGTACAAGTTATCTTCGATAGCTTCTTCAGTTAAAGAGAAAGCCAATGCGATAGTTTCATGCGAATACCTTGCAGTAAAAGACTCTTGAGCAGTATCATAAGATACGCCAGAACCTTCAAACTTTACAGGGGCTTCACCGAAACCAGTAAGCATTACTTCTTCTTCGAAGGCTCTTTCAGAAGTCTCCGTATCGAAGATTTCTTCATGCTCTGGTGCATAGCGTTCATACTCTAAACCAAAGAGAGCGTGAAGGCCAGGAACAAGCTCTTTTACGAGTTGCGCTCTATTAATAGCCATTAGTTACTCTCCTTAAACAGCGAATATGTTGGTTGGGAATGAAAAGTAACCACGGGCGTTAGCACCGATTTCATTACTTGGCGAATCCACAAACCTATTCAACAACGCAATGCCGCTGCTAGTAGTTGCTGTCACACCTTCTTTGGAACGTCCATTGTTGGTGCTACCAGCAGTTGTGGTGATAGTATATTTACTACCAATGAAACTTACAGCAGGAGTACCCGCAGTAAATTGTGCTTCATACACGATAGCTGGGTCGGTATACACATACGCCTCTGCATCTGCAGAACCTAGCGTAGCTACGCTGGCTGTCCACATATTAGAGTAAGTAGGTGTGCCGTCAGTGGCAGTGTAGAAAACGCCAGCAAAAACTCCACATGGAGCGCCTGTGGCAGTGCCTTGTACAACATACCCAGAAGAAAGAATGACTACATCTCCAGTGAAGATGGAAGCATTCGTTGCACTTGCAATACGCAATTTCTGGGGACGTATCGTACCACCGTAAAGATGGTAGGCTGGGGTGAACCCGTTAGGGGCATCAGTATTAGCCATGATTTAATCCTTTAAGGAAAATGATGAAATTTAATCAGCAGACGGTTTACGACTACCGAACTCTACTTTAGAGTCCCTGCGAATATCACTTTTTCTTAGTGGCATACGAGGGTCACTATCTCGCAGCAAATCATTGTCAACACCATAGAGTTGGTCAGCAGTCTTTCCGTTGAAATATGCGTTTCTCTCATCTACAGTCTCGTCAGGTATTTTTGCGAGAATTAGGCCACCTACACCAATCACGCCAGCGTGTCTTCCGTCGTCAATAGTAGGAGCGTCAAAATCAGGATGATCTTCTGCTCTTACTGGCTCGAATCCTTCGCGAATACGTTTAGACATATTTGCGCGATCATCGTGCCCACGAACTTCTGCACGAACCCATCTGTGTTTATAGCCTGCAGGGGCATCAGGGGCGTCTAGCATTGAAGGCGGTTGCCAAGGTTTGCGGCGGGTTGTTTTATCCCGTGTTTCAGCAGATCTGGAGGTGCGATCTGTCATTTTCATCTCCTATACAAATTTTGCGTACTCTTCAAGAGGCACACCGATACGTTTAGCTATTGCTATCTGTGATGGCGTGAGTTTAACACTGCGTGCTCCTTTTTTAACAGCTCCAGCACCACGGCTAGATCCTGCTACGGCAGATTGCACGTTTTTCGTCTCATCGGCGAACTTTTGTGGAAAGAGATTTCTCATTTCAGAATCTACCCGTTGATAATAATGAGTAGAACTAGGAGGAACCCCTTCCTTTATCAATTTTTGGTGAACGCCCATAGCAGCATATGTCATGCCTTCGTCGTCACCAAACCAACTGTTCTTTTCTGCCCATGCTTCTGCAGCGCGGTCAGGAGCAGCTGGTTGCAAATTTCTTTGCTGTGGCGCAGCAGGTTGAGACTGTTGAGGTCTGTTTTTCTGCTGTGCTATTAATCTTTGGGCATTTTGCGCTTCAAAAGAAGTTTTAGCAACTGCTTCTGTAGCTAATGATATTGCTTCAGCATCGCCTAGCTGTTGAGCTTCAACTAAAGCGCGACGAGCGCGTTCTTTATCAGAGTCAATTCTTTGGGCATACTCATTAACTAATGTAGTATCTGAAGATTGCAACTTACTTTGTAGTGAGTTGTTATGCTCAGATAGTTTCTTAGCAAATTCAACCGCTTCTTCGCGCTGACGTTCAGCTTCACGCATACGATAAGTTAACTTATCAATACGTTTTTGAACACCGTCGCTATAATCCTCTAGCTCATCAGTGCTGCTTTCTTCAGGTGCAGACATATCGAAGTCTTGAGAAGACTCCTGTAATACATCAGCTTCCCGTGGATCTACTTCTTCATCTGGAAGTATAAGTTCAATTTCTTGAGACTCAGACATTTTATATCACCTTATTGCAGAATATCTTCTGGATTGTTTACAGTAGCTAAGATTTCATCGTCGTTTAAAAGACGCATATCGCCTCCGTCAATGTTAAATCTTGCTCCTGCGTAGCGACCAAATATTACCCAATCACCCTCTTCACACCACGGGCCTTCAGGAAATTTATTTGTATCGGAATAAGCATCTGGGCCTTTTCTTACAACAAGCCCAACTACGGTAGCTATCCGCTCTTTATCAAGAGTTTGTTTAGCTAACATAATGCCGCCTTTTGTTTTCTCCGGAGGAGTAAACGGGAGGATTAACATACGATAACCCGTAGGGTTTGGTAGTTTATCCGCATGAGATTCTAAATTCTCAGGAGTTATTGCTTCCTTTTTAGGTTCTAAAGGCGTATCAGAACCAAAATTTAAAACTCTGTTTGGGGTAGCACCTATGCTACTTAAATCTACTTCATCAGTCGTCTTCGACATCTTCCATCCTTCCGTGCAGGGCAGTTATCTCTTGTTCAGCAAAATTAAGCCCCGAAATCTCACCAACTATTCGTTGGTACTGAACAAAGTCTTGTGCGCCACCAGTGGCGAGTGTATGCGTGAGATCCGCTTGTCTCTCACGTAATTTGCGGAGTAAATGCTCCGAATATTTTAAAAAATCCATTAGTTAATGTAGCTAGTAAAATCCAAACCTTTAGTAGCTGCACCCGTACCTTTTGTTTTTACTTTTTTACCTTCAAGGTTTACGGTCTTTTCTTTAAGCTCAGTAGCCTTAGCAAAACCTTCGTTAGAAGGCTCTGGTATAGACGGCATAATTTTTGCAGCTTGTTTATTACTAGGAGATGGGTAAGGCATCTCTTTAGATCGAAAATTTCTCATTTCGTTTTACCACCACGCTTCATTTTCTTTGCTGTTGAACCGCCTTTTTTCATCATAGGCATTTTCTTAGAAGATTTTCCACCATTCATCATCTTCTTAGGCATCTTTTTGTTTGCTTTTTTTCCAGGCATTTTATTCTCCTTCAGAGTATAAATTATTAAACGTAATGTTCGGATCCATATAGCTGTCATCACATTCGGCACTATGAACGTGCTGGCTAGGGTAAAAGTCCGGTGCTCCTGAACCTGTTTCCCATAATGCTGGATTAGTCGCTCTTACACGATTATTAGGTAACGCTATAATATTACCCGTCCATTTCCCAGCATCAGTTAGCTGAATTACATGATTCTGCTTATGTTGTGCAGGATCATCAGCAATATCATTACCTGTATAATCAACGGTAAACAAATACTTACCCGTATGAAACTCATTATCTATCTTACATAACCAAGGACTAGAAGATACGCGATCCATAACAATGGCTTCATGGTCTCGGGAACTACAATCCCAAGGTTGCGCTAAATGAGTAGCCATCGGTTCTGGCATTTCATCAAGAACTGCATCTGCAACTAAAGCGGTTATCGGCATCCTAGCCCACATCGCTCCACCGTGAAGATTTTCAGAATCTTCTTCTTCGTCCATTTCGTATCCAGTAAATACGACTTGGAAAGATAAACATCTATCAGGGATAGTATTTACCGCAATTGCTATAGCGTGTAAATACTCACCATGGTATTTTAAGTGATTGTGTGTATATTCTTTTCTAACCCAGCAATTAAAGTGAGGAATATTGCTGATTAGATGAGGCATTTAGTCTTGTTCCCTTGATTCGCGAACTATCTTCGCAATATCTGTTAAATTAGAATCTACTTCACGATCGTCACGCATTTCAGCTTGTTGTAACTCAGAAGCTACTCTTATATCTGTTTGCTGTTCTTGAGATTCAATACGTTCTCTTTCAAGCTGTGCTTTACGCTCAGCATCTCTATCACGTTGCTTGAGTTTCTCAAGTTCTAGATCCATTTGTGCATCGAACATCTCACGCGCAGGATCTTGTTGCTGTGCTGCCATCGCTTGAGCTAATGCCTGTGCTTGACCAGTAATTTCCTGAGTTACCTGCGCAGCTGCCATAGCAATCTGACTTTCCATTTCTGGCGGTAACTGTGGCATTTGACCGTCTGGTCCAGGCTGTGGTAATTGCATACCTTGTTGGCCCAGCATTTCTTCTACTTGCATACGATATTTAAGAGCTTGGTGCTCTTGTATATGTGCTTGTAACCCACCCATAACTTGAGGGTTTTGCTGGTTTTGAGGATTTTGCATAAACGCAACGTGCGCTTGTATATGCGCATCGTGGTTTTGTTGTATAAACGCTTTTAACGGCATTGACATAACTGCATCCATATTTTCCTGAATAGGATCTTTAGGAGCAGGAGGAATATCTGGAATTAGAATATCGTCAATATCTTTAATATTTAACGCAATATACATTTTACGAAAGGCTTCTTTCATATTGTGTAACTGCGGAGCACTTTGTGCCATTTGCAATTGAGTTTGCGCTAAAATAATACGTTGAGTCGTACTAAAGATATTAGGATCACATACAGGGATAACGTCAACACTATTGTTAAAGTCTTCCGCAAATACTGTTTGCTGCGCACCTTGTACTTGGTAAGGATATTCAGGAGGCAAATACTCACCGAACAATCTCTTTAAGATTTTAAATTCACTACGCTGTGCATAATGCATACGTTTATGAATAGATGAGATAACCTTCTGGCCTTTTTCTAAAAGAGCAACAGTAGTTCCTACAGGAGCTTCGCTATTACCATCCCCAGTATTTTGTTCCATAACAGAAGCAAAACGCTGACCAGATTCAACAAGTAATCCTAATAAGTTTGCTAAAGTAGGGCTTGGTTCTTTATATGGCAACGGCATAAAGGAATCACGAATGGTTCCTCCTGGAGTATCAACGTCTCTCCATTCTCCTGGCTGTACAGGATCATCAGATCTTTGGATATTTAATCCGCGAGCTTTAAAACCAGCTGGTAAATTAGCTAATGTTCCTGCATCAATTAACTGTCTTAATATCGCAGTAGCTGATTTAGTTACGCCGCCAATCATATGGATTAAACCGAAACCATAAAACCCTAATCCTGGAAGGAATTTAAAATGCGTAAAGTATTCAACTTTCTTACGCATTGGGTCTGTTTCAACATAATTACGTCTAATAGCTAATACATCGTTAGTATCTTTACATACTGTAACGATATACGGCAAAGCTAAACCTGTTGGCTCGCCTTCGCTATCCGTATGTTCAAAACCTTCAATGTCTAATTCAGTATGACATTCAAGTAATGTAAAATCGTGTTGATCACCTGTTCTTGTAACACCGTCAATCTCATCTATTTTAGATTGAACAGAATCATTATCTCCACCGTACATCGGAGCATTCATATCCGTATCTAAATAAAACCCGCTTAATTGTAATTTAAGCAAATCGTTTTCAGTCATTGACATACGATGAGTTATACGGGGAGAAGTATGTAGGTCTGTAGCACTATACGGAACAACTAGATCTTCTGCCTTAATAAAACGAGAAACTATCCGTCCTATCGCAGGATCAAAATAACATTTTTTAAATGCAGAACCAGCTAGAGGTAAAAAGAACAACATCTGATCCATTTCTGGATCGTATTCTTCCATTTTATATAACAGCTGGTAATTCATGAAATCCTTTACGCGATTAGCTTGCATCGCTTTAGGATCACTAGACGCGCCCATAACTTTCGTATCTACGGGGCCATTTGCAGGAAGTAGTTCTTTATAGGCTTGAGCTTGGAAATGAGTTACAGCTTCAGCTAGTAAGGGGTGATATACCCCACTCGCTCCTTCAAAGGGTTCGCTTCTAGGGTCGTTTTGAATACCTAAAAGTTCTAATCCGTCTTTAAAAGTTTCGTACCAGTCTTCCCTAGAGTCTAAATCGTTTTGGAAGTTCGTAAGTACTTTTGATGAAATCTCTGATAGCGTAGACGAGTCTAAAAACTCTGCGAGATTGTCATTAAATTCAGTTTGTTGGTCTGAATCCATTAAAGAAGGGTCTACAAGATTATCTTCCTCGTCAAAAAGGATTTCTATCTCTTCTTCGCCTTCATATTCTTCTGGAATTTGTATTTCAGCCATGGTTCGCCACGATACTCTTATTTTTTGGAAGGGTAAATTAGTAATATGCCCTTATTTTAGGATAATACTCTTCTTCTTCGGCATAATCGCCGTCTAATCGTAAAAACCCGCCATTTCTGAAGCGCATTAACGCTAATGTCGTAGCATCAACGCAATCATCGTTCTCTCCGTTAGGAAAATCCGCAATTTCGTCTACTAATTCCTGTCCCCAATTAGTTTCAGGAACCCAAACGCGACCTTCTTGGAAAATCGCACTTACTGTATTCAATCTAGCGATTTTATCCTGACCTTTGCTCGGTGAAAAGGTATTTATTGGAATACCTTGCCGCCTTAACTCTTGTGTTAACGGTATACCTGACGCTTTTGTTTCAATAATTACTGAATCAGGCTCCCAATACTCGTATAAGCGCATCGCTTCGCGCTTTAATTCAGGGAAATCTAACCGTTCTTTAACACAATCTAATAAAACTAGGTGCGCGTCCTTACCAGAGTACATTTCATCGTTGATTTTACCCTCCGGATAGAAAACACCCCACGTTGTTATCGCACTATAGTCAGCTCTTTCTGATTTTAAAAACGCTGTATCGTAACTTTGTATTAAATAATCGCACGAAGGAGGGTTATCGTTAGGCCATCGTTGAATCCACTCTTTCGGAACGATAGATATACCCTCGCCCGTAGGCCGCTGCATATATTGCGCTGCCCATTTAGACGGGGGAATAGACTCTTTAGTCGCTTCTAATTCTTCTATCGGCCAAAATTCAGGCCATAACGGTTTACCTGACGGTAATATAGCTGGGAATTCAATTAACTCCCACTTATCGCCGCCCTTTTGCTCCGTCATCTTTTTTAATAACTTACCCGTTACGTCTTTTTTACCCCAACGAGTCATTACGATAACTATCGCACCTCCTGGCTGCAAACGCTGACGAGGCCCAGTTTGATACCATTCGTAAGCCTCTTCTAACGCTTTATCAGAAAACGCATCCTGCTCAGAATGAGGGTCATCAATAATACATAAATCAGCACCACGTCCCGCGAGTGCACCACCAATACCCGCCGCATAATACTGACCGCCCTGAGACGTACTCCATTTACCCGCGCTTCGTGAATCGGCCTTTAATTCAGTAGCAGGAAATATCTCTGCGTATTCTTCGCTTTCTAATAAGTCACGAACTCTACGACCGAAATTAATCGCAAGGTCAGCGGTGTGGGTTGCTTCAATAATTTTTAATTTAGGACGCTTACCTAATAGATAGGCGGGGAATAAATATGACGCGAACTCGGATTTCGTATGTCGCGGGGGCATATTAATTATTAGACGTTTAGATTCACCACTAGCTATTTTATCAAACGCTTCGGCCATCTTTTTATGATGCGCTCCAGCTATAAACTCTGGCCATATCGCTTTAACGAAATCGTAAAACGACGCCATCGAATCTTCACGCTTTTCACGCTTTTCTAATTCTTCTAAAAGTATTGTAAATTCTTTCGCTTCTTCTTTAGAAAGATGCGAAAGGTCTACACTTCGTAATTGCTCTAGTGGTGTACTCAACGGCGTCTAAGTTGATTAAGGCGTTCAGAAGTTATTGGGCCACCGTTAGATTTTTTTCCAGAAGATCTTTTCAAGTTTTTTCTATCGAGATCACTAACCGTTCTTCCAGGCTGCAGTACACTCATTAAAAGTTGTCTATCGTGTTCTGCCCGAGCCTCACTTATTACGCCTTTGTCTACTAATCCATTTAGTTCTAGCAGTTCTTCAAATGCTTCTTGTTGAGCAATAAAATCTGCATCTAATTCAGGATCGTAATTCTCTATGCCGTTTACTGTTTGGCCCAATAAACGCTGGCTATGTGTTATAGTTGCGCCACCCTCTTCAAACTTTTTTGCAGTAACGGCACCACCCATGGCCCTTGACTGAGGACCAAAAACTATAGCTTCTTCTCTTTCTCTATCTGCTTGTTCTTCTGCTTTACGTTCTGCTCTAAGTTCTTTACGCGCTTTTATATTTCTCAATAGTTTTACAGGATTAACAGGGAGTATATCTAACCCTTCTACTAATTTTTCTAAACCTTCAGCTTCTTTTACATCTTTTAAAGCATTAATTTGTGCGATTATTGGAAGGTTGCTTACAAACCCTTCTCCCATAGATTGAGCAGTGCTAGGACTACCTCCCTCTTCAAACTTTTTTGCGGTAACGGCACCACCCATGGCCATTGTTTGTATTTGATTCGCGGTTGCTGGAACCATTCCTGCATCAGGCATCGTTGCCATTTGGTCAGCTAATTGCATACCAACCTCTTGTATCTGGGGATTCGGGTCTTGCATCATTCCCATTATTTGAGGAACACCAAAATAATATACATCCTCCGGTGTACCTACCGCGCCACCCGAAGCCATCAAAGCACTTCCTAACCCTGAAGCCATGTCCGGATTTTGTGCCATAAGTATTAGTAGCTCCTCAGGTATTTCTTCATCTTCCATCGGATTCTGACCTGCTTCTCCAGGAATAGGAACTTCTTCTCCTGCAGCTTGTGCTTCATAATCCATCGCGGCTAACGCTTCTTCTAATCCAACCGCTTGGGTGCCTTGAACATCTTCCGCAACAACCTCGCCTACGTTAGAAATACTAGGAGCAGAACCTTCAATTAACGCTTGAGTCTGTGCATTTTCTTCTGCTTTTCTCTGAGCCTTCCGCTGGTTTCTTGCGCTATACGCGGTTGCTGCTACTGTTGCCGTTGCCCCAATAATCGCTGCTGCAATAAAACTCATACTTGTTTCTCCTGCAATTGAGAAATAAGGTTCTCAACCTGCTTTATGTTTGGTGGGAGGAGTTTTACGTCTTCGAAAGATTTAGCAATAACTTCTTCTTCAACGTCGTCAATATTTAATTTA
>UEXN01002445.1_pt1 | contig 13125 bp, 18 predicted proteins | sample 1796711 | NCBI WGS metagenome assembly UEXN01 (sample SAMEA4772470, study PRJEB27181) | metagenome | reverse complement strand
CAACATTAGTTCAAACGTAAAGGAAGTGTACAATAGACCTGATGTAGGAGCTGTTGCGTCAAAAGAATCTACAACACCTTCAGATGCAAGGATTGCTCCCATGTTAACGCCAGCAGTTCCAGCTAAAACAGGAGTAGCAGTAGCGTTAAGAAGCCCACCAATGTTAATCAAAGGATTGGTTACTGTTGAGTAAATCTGAACAGTTGAAGCACTTCCACCAAAAGTAACATCTAAACCTCCGCTATTAACGTAAGCAGTGATTACCGTCTTTAGTTTAGTTACGATTCCATTAACACCAGAAACTACATCAGCAGCGTCAGCAGTATAGCTAACAGCTACTTCTCTACGAGCATCAGCTACATACTGAACAAGAGTAAATCTGTACTCAAGTCCAAGGGTAGGCGTAGCAGGGGTTACGGTGATTAAACCATTTGCTGCGTTTACAGCAGTAGCTTCTCGCATTCTTTGTATTTTCTTCCAAGGGAATGAAAAGGAGTCTACTGTAACAATACCATCAGCTACGTCAAATGCAGCAGCAATAACGTCTGTTGTGTTTAGAACGATTTCAATATCTTTATTCATTTTTTCTAATTATTATAAGATTATAAATTAAGCTATCAATTCAATCATTCCAGAGAACTTACCAATCATGTCAATTCCGTTGTCAGCCATAACGTCACATCTATGAGCATCAACTGAACTTACGATATCAACAGAGTAGTCTTTGAAGTTCTCAGCAGTTGGAGTACCAGCATCAGCCATACCCTTAATGTAACCAGCGTAGAACTCAGAAGGTCCTCTGAAGATCTTCTCAATAGCAGGAGCAAGACCTCCACCTTTAACCTCAACAGGGTCCATATCCAATGCGAATAGGGTGTGCTGCTGACGGTAAGGATTAGACAATCCAGCAACCGTAGTCAATTCTGGGAAGAACTCAGTATCATTCAATACAGGAAGCTCTACAAAACCAACATCAACTCCAGCGATAGAGTATGTACGTACATCAATTCCCTTAACTTCAGAACCTCCGAACGTGTTGTAAGAACCAGCGTTTACGATGTAACCATCAGTGAAAGTACGCTGAATGTGCTGCATCATACCTCTTCCCATGAACAATGTCAATGGAGTAGTACGAGAAGCCTTACGAGACCATACGTTAGCCAAGAAGTTATCAAACTGAGCTTGAGTCAAAGCAGAAGCAAGTGGAAGATACTCACCACCTCTGTTCATAATGGACCATCGTACACCACCGTTAAGATCAGAAGCACCACCTACTTGAGATGTGAATTGCGCTCTGTTAGAGAACAACATTTGCTTCTCCATCTGACGAAGGAATCGCTGTACCATTAGGTCAAGTTGTGCATCACCCCAAAACTTATCCTTGTAGTAGATACGAGACTTGATGTTCTCTCTACGAGAAGCCAAGTAAGTATCACGCTTAATAGCGGAGAAGTTGTGAATCAACTCTGGGAACTCATAAAGAGGAGATTTTCCGTCAGAGTAGAAGTTTGGAGAACTATCACCAAGAACCTTAACGTATGCATTAACTGCAAAGGCAGCTTGCATAGCAGCAATTGTAGACTCAGTAGCCTCAATAGTAATTGATCCAGGTACAGTTGCGATAACCTTACCAGATACACTATGGTCAGCAGCAACTACAACGTCACCAACTCTGAAAGAGTCAACTGGAGCAGGAGGAGTTCCTTGAGGAGCAAGCGTAAGAACCATAGTGGTTCCGATTGGTGCGGCTTGTGCAGAAATTTGAGCAATAACGTGACCACGCCCCATTACTGATTTCTCGTATCTGTCTGTATCAAACTGCTTACCACCACCGAAAGGCATGTTAAGCACGTTTACAATCATTCCGAACTTGTTATAACCTCCTGAAAGATCATACACATTTCGGAAATCGTTGCGGTCAGACAATGACCGAATGGTCAAGTTATCTGCCACGTTTAATGGACTATTTTGTGCCATTTTAAATGTGTTTAATTAAAATTATTAGAGTGTAATATTTCCTTTATTCACTCCCCTTCTACCTGTTACTTCTTCTTTAGCCTTCTGGTATGCACTGTAATCACTCGTTCTTCCTGCCGATCTTGAGGTATTTACACCTGTTCTTTTCGGGGCTGAACGCTTGATAAACTCCTGTCGTTGACCTTTAACTCTACCTTGAGAAACCTTTCCTTGAAGGACATCCTTCTTGTAAAGATCCCACGCAGCAAAATCAAACAGCTTATTGACATTCACAGTACCATCTGCATTGACGAAGCCTACTTTTCCTGAGATTACGTGATCATGAATGGCTTTGGTCATCTCTTCGGTAACATCTAAACCGTAATAACTCTTACCCTTCATGGATTGTGTAAGTCCCACAAAATTCTTATTGTTCTGTTGTTGTAGCTCTTGAGCCTTTCTTTGTTTCTCTGGATCTCCAAACGTGATTCCCTTCAGTCGCTCATCTTGCTCTGCCTTGAACTCACTTTTAAATGACCTTACCTTCAAAGCCTTTTCAACTGGAGATAGGTCATCAAATGCATCCATCTCATACTGAAGGTCTTCTTCTGATAAATCAAGCCTTTTAATTCCCATCTCGTAAATCTTCTTGGCTGGCATAGAATCATAATCCTTGTCAACCTCAAAAGACTTTAGGTAGTCTCTAAAACTTCCGTTACCAGATTGCTTAAACTTAATGTACCCATCTATCATGGGGTCAGAAAGGATTCCTTCAGCCTGCTTAACCTTGGCTTGCATTTCTTCAAGCTTCTGATTATCAGTCTTCTCTGGTTGATTGGTATCGCTATCAAAAGAGAATGGGTCTTTTAGAATATCCTCCTGCTGATTTTTAGCAGTAGAATCCTCCTCTTCTTTAAGAGCAATTTCCCAAGCATCCTCGTCAGATAACTCAGCGTTTCCATCACGAGCCTTAACCTCATCAATCTTCTTGATGTCTTCAATAGCTTGTTCCCTCTTGGCGGTAAGTGTCTCCTCTTTGAGTTTTTCAATATCCTCAGTAAGGTCAGACTCTTCCTTGCCAGGATTGTCATCCATTAGCTTGTCAAGAATCTCTTTCTCTTCAGATTCCTCAAGAGATACTTCAACATCATAATTCAAAGAACCATCTGTTCCTTCAGTCTGCTCGTTGTTATCAACTAGCTCCTGTTCTTTCTCATTTTCTTCCATAATACAAAGTTATATATAATTTATTGATTTACAACACTATACACTTTATGCTGGTGGCTGTTGCTGCTCTCTTTGCTGATCACCTGCAACTCTTGCTTCTTCTTGAACAACTGGCTGCATTGATTTCTGCTGCAAAGAAGCTTGTTCCCTAGCGTTTCTGCCGTTCTCTGCAATCATCTGCTGATCCATAGCAAACTGCCTTTGTCTCTCAGCCTCAGCCTGTTGCTGCATCATCATCATTTGCTGCTGTTGCTGCTGCTGGAACTTACGCTTCTTGATCTTCATGGTCATCTTATCCTTCAGCTCAGTATAAGTTCTTGCCGTTTCAAGTTCAATATAGTCATCCCAATCAAATCCAGTTTGTTCTGCGTTCTGAGCCATAGCCTGAGCAACCGTAAGCAGTCTTTGTCTTGCTTGCTCATCAATAACATCCTCAACATCAACCTTAACCATCATGTCCTCCAATTGAAACTCTGTGGTATTCTTGAAGAACTTTATAGCGTCCTTAGAAAGCATTACCTCAGCAGCTTCTTTCCCCTCAGTATCCATAAGCATAATCTTAGACTTATTAAGAATATACTGAAGCAGGTATGTGTAATAAGTCATAAACCCATCATAGTATGTTGCCATTCCTAGTTGGTTCTGACTAATAGACTGTTGCTGTGAACCGTAACCCACATAACTTGTCAATTGACCCATAGATACTTTAGAGGCGTTGATGATTTCTTTCATCATCCTCTCCTTCTCTTGAATCAACTGCGTGTACCTAATCACGTTTTGGTCAAGTGTCATATCAACAGTCTCAACCATTCTCTGCCCGTCAAGTACGTTAGGGTCTTCTCCGTCCGAACCATCTGTAACGTGCATACCATACTTCTTCAAGTTGGCTACAAGTTCACGTACAGTATCCCCATCACCTAGCTTGTGTCCGTTTATCAAGTAAACCTTACCAAGGTCTTTTCCGATGTTCTGACGAATCTTGTATTCATAAGCATCAACATCATCCTGTAGCTTCTTCATTCTGTCCACTACGGAACGATTCATGCCCATCATCATATTAGGAATGAATGCACGTATAGGCAACATAGGTCTACTAGGCTCTAAAGAGTCGTAAACAACATTGTAGTCTATACCATAGTCTGTAATGATAGCATTTCCAATAATAGTTGCTCTATCAATTCTCAAGTAAGAACTTCTCTCAGAATCATTGCCATGAATAGGAGTTACTTCCTTCCCATACTTACCCTTCTTCATTTTAACTTTCTCTGGAACTTCGGTAATCCAGAATCCAGTTATCACAGCAATCTGTCGGTAATTCTTCCCATCAGGACCTCCCCACCAATTAAACCCTACATCAGATCCGCTAGAGCCGTTGTAGTGATTAAGTAATTCAAAGCCCATACCAGGCTCTGTAATAGACATATCCTTAACCAAGGCTCTTTCCTCATCGGTAAGGTCGTAACGATAGTATATCTCTTCTGGAGACATAAAGTTAACCCATCCAACAAACTCAGCCTTTTCATTGTAGTCTGAGTCGTTAGACATATCTAGGATTAGGTTGTATGGAGGTACTACTTCTGTGTAAGGTCTTCCGTTAACCTCATCTACATATACCCCACAGTAGCGTCCTATAGCAGCGTCCGTAAACGCCTTCATCATAGTATCCTTTAATCTATTCCTGTTAACTATATCGTTAATCAAGTCAAGACCATACTCCTCCATTTCATCAATAGGAGACTTCATAACCTTCTCCATAGCCTCATCCATATCAATATTGTTTCCAATACCTTCTGGGAAGAAGCCCATTCCAAACTGCTCAAGAGAATTATTAAAGAACTCAGCTAATTCCTTTTTCATTTTAATTAGCTGAACCTGCTCTAGCTTCTTGGATACCTTAGATGGGTCTAAGCTCTCTACAGATATCTTTGTAGAGTTGATTATCTTTCTGATACCACCACGCATATACTCAAGCATCTCATAAACCTGCTCACCCTTCACGTATGGGGCTGGAAGCTCTCCACCCTTCTCATCCTCAGTTAGATACGCAAAGTTGAAGTTCTCTTGCGTACCCATGAAGTATCGGTAGTTATTGATAATCTGATCTACAACAGTTGTCTCAGCCCAACGCTTAACACCCTCTCTACCCTCTCTATTGGTCTCTTCTGTGTTTGAGGCTATGTTGTAGTGTGCGGCTATGAACCGAACATTCTGAGCATACCAGTTTTCTAAACTGCCGTACTTCTTTTCAATTTCCTTCTTGTCAAAATAACTGTCGGGCTTATCGTAGACTATTTCTATACTATGGCTGTTGTCCAGTATCATCTTTCACAAATTGTATTATTGAGTAGGGTAGCTGTAATACCCGACCATCCATGTCTTTTACTATTATCGCGTATGTCCTTACTCCTGTATTCAAATCCCCATCGTAACCCATTCCTAGGTAATACCCCGTACTCGTCTGCCCATTCTTTCCCCTCCATTGCACTACTGATCCTGCCCTTCTGGGTGAGTTCTTGTCTGCCATAGCGTTCCTGTACCTTTCTGATTCCCAGGGAGTTCCCCACCCTCAAATATCGGGATTTTTTGCCACTTAGTCACCCTACGTCCTCTTTCGTCCGTTGTGACGTAGCTAACCTCCTTAAATTTAGGCTTTGCAAACTTCTTTTCACTCTTCTTTATCTGGTCCCTATCAAAGAGTTCACAGGATACCAAAGCGTCCAAAAGGTCAGTATTACTAACGTGAAAATCAGGTAGTTGGTTGATAATGTCTAGTAGCCAAATCTTATCGCAGTGGTTTCTAAGATACTCAAAGAAGAAGTTATAGATAGTATCTCTATTCCATTTATCCTTATGGAATCCCTTTGCTGCCTTTCTGTCAAATGACTTATTCCCTGTAATGATAGGTTGGTTCGCCAAATAAGCCCAAGTTCCAAAAGCCCTGTACTGATCCATAAGAACCCTACCCTCATTTCTTTCCACAAGGTTCTGACAGTCATTGTAGTACCTCTGCAACAACATAGTCTCTTGATAGATAGTAATAGGGTCGTTTGTTCTCCTTTGATAGTACGCAACGTATTCTTGTGTGCTTGGACGCTTGACTATCGTGGAGTGAACAGAACGCTTACCTGTTTTTAAAGCCTTCTTTGTGTCTATATCTGAGGTATCAACCATTGGAATAGGGTCAGTACCTGCTCTGTAAGTTTCACTTGGGATTGGGTGTTCAAGTATCGTGAACATTCCCTTACTGTTTGCAACTGCAACAACTCTATCTCCATTATCTAAAAGGTCGTAAGTATTTACAGGTCTAGGTTCTGCAACGATTCTTTTTTTCTGTTGATTAATCTTTGGCAGAATATCCTCTGGGATTATCCCCACGTTATTCATCTCAAAGATGTCATCAATTACCGTAGGGTAAGACTTTACAAATCCTATGTAGTCTCGCTTGTCATCTGACCTATCAAGGTACTCCCTTCTTTTGATTATCCACTCCTCAGCACCCTTCTTGTCAGACCATCCGTTAGGACAGAAGTTGTAGAAGTTTCCTGTCATCTGACCCTTTTCATCAAACTCAGGCGCACGACTAATTCCCATAGTGCCAGGAATAAACACTGTACGGACATTCAATGACTCTGCTTCTTTCCACATCATCTCTGCCTCCTTGATTCCAGACTCAGACACGATACCTGCCGAACCACCAAATACTACAGGGGCAATCTTCTCAAAGTCATCCATCAGACAAGCCTGAATAGACTGCCTTACCTCAGATGCGTAATCATGTAGAAATAGCTCATCAATAAAAGCATGTGCTGCACGTTCTGATTCAAAGTTTGCAGCATCTTTTCTGGAGTCACTTGTCTGTCTAGCAAGCACGTTTGACAAGTTACCCGTAGGCATACCTGTCTCGTCCTTTACATCAATGGTCATATAACCAGTAAGTCTTTGTGACTTCTTCTCTGGTCTAATCCACTCGTCAAGGTTCTCGTAAGCTACCGCAACCTTCTCGTTGAATAGCTTCTCAGTCTTACTTCTATTGTTTGATGTCAATAAGGATGTGGAGCCTGGTGAGGTAAGGGCTTTCCATAGTGCAACTCCAGCACCAAAGAGTGCGGATAAACCTATACCCCTCCTCTTATAGATGCAGAGGTCTTGCCCCAGCCTGGTAGCCTCATAGTATTCATCTATTACCCATTCATCCACATCCCTCCACCAAGGGTGGATTTTTTCTCCCCTAGGAGTTTTTATCTTGACTTGAGTAAGGTAGAAGTAGTGTAGGCCCTTTAAGCCCTTATACCCCTCAATCCATCTTTCTTGTTCCTTTAGCCACCACTTCGCCTCTTCAGCTTTTGTCATGTTTGGCTTTCCCTCCCAAACAAACTTGGGCTTCTTGGGCTTTCCATTGATGATAATGTTTGGCGAACTTTTTTTAGACATAAACCTAGTGGATATTACAAAGATAAAAAAATTTAACCCCAAGCCTTGTTGGATTGGAAAGATAGAAATATATTTGCAAAACATAGTGGGTGTTTTTAAAGTCTTTGACCCACGCTGTATGAACGGATAGATTACAGAAACAACCTCAAAGTGAGTAAGAGTTTATCGCTTCAAGCGGCTACGACAAATCCATGCTCTGACCTACAACCGTCAACATGGTCATGCCATACTCTTCGGAGTTAATACTAGTAGCGCAGCAAGCATTGGCAGGTGTCAAGAAGATGGATAAGCATAAGTAAGGAATCCGTTAATTCTTTGCTTCAGCAGCTATAATAGTATTATGGCAGTAAGGGTTGTTATATCTTAAAGTAAAGTAATGAAAGAGAAAGTATTTGAAAAACAAAGTGACAGAACTAGAGAGATAGATACTCTTAAAAGATTCTGTGATTCAAAAGGACTTAACTTCAAAGTTCAACAGCCTTTACGTCCTGTGGATGCATCAATATACCAAAATGAAAATTTTGTTTGTTTTGCGGAGGTAAAGACAATGAGTCTACTGTTCAGGGATGTAAATCAGATCAGGATATCTCTAAGGAAGTTGGCAAACATCCAGAAGTGGACATTGGAAAGGGAAGCAAAGTGCTGCATCATATACAGGTTTATGGATTGCATAGGATACTTTTGGCTTCAGGATATTAAAGACTCTGCGCTTCAGTGGGGAGGCATGAGAAACCCCAGAAAGGGTTCCTTGTACGACAGGGAGCTGTTGGTGTATATCCCCAAGGAAATTGTAAGGATGATATAAAAAGGGGGCTGCCCGAAGACAAACCCCCAAGGAGAAAGGAAGAAACACTTCAAAGATAGTCATTATATTTAGTAAATTCGTAACATGGGAAACAAACGATTTAGACTATCAAAGGAGGAGCAGGAGATTATCAATGAGTATAGGGGAGAGAATGTTAGCGTTAATGGTAACACTGCTTTAGATATTCATCTGGCTGAGAGAGGTATTGAGAAAGATGATGTCGTAAGTGTCAAGCATTGGCAGAGTGCATCAGGAGAGTTTAGATTCTCAGTCGTAACAAAAGACGGAGGATTAACTAGCACTGTAATTGAAGATACCTTTGAGCCAATACTTGAGAATCTTAGAAAGTATTCTCCTACATTTACCCCGTTTAAAAGAAAACCATTATATGATCCTCACTGTTTGGTGATAGACCCTGCTGATATACACGTAGGAAAGTTGGCCTCCCTTGAAGAAACAGGTCAACCCTATGATATACAGAAGGCAGTCAGCCAAGTAGATGAGGGTCTAGATGGTTTATTATCTAAGGCTTCTGGATTTCCAATTGATAAGATATTCTTTATCATAGGAAACGATGTACTTCACATAGATAGTACCAAGAGGACTACAACTAGCGGAACTCCCCAGGACACTTCAGGAATGTGGAATCAGGCTTTTACTGCTGCAAAGCACATGTATGTTAGAGCCATAGAGAAGATGGTTCATATAGCTGATGTACACGTAATTTTTAATCCAAGCAATCACGATTATATGAGTGGATGGATGCTGGCACAAACGCTAGAGGCATACTTTAGGCTAAGTAAGAACATTACATTTGATGTTGGTCTAGCGCACCGAAAGTACACCTCCTACGGGGTTAATCTTATAGGGTCCAATCATGGTGATGGAGCAAAACTTGACAACCTCCCATTAATTATGGCACAAGAGGCCCCAGAGCTTTGGGTTAAATGTCCTATGAGATATATTTACTGCCATCACATACACCACAAGCAGACACACAAGTTCCTATCGGGTAAAGATTTTATAGGGGTTACAGTGGAGCATTTAAGAACACCTAGTTCTGCTGACTCTTGGCATCACAGAAATGGCTATATTGGCGCAAAGAAAGCTGTGGAGCTTTTTGTACACAGCAAGAGTCATGGGCAAGTTGCCCGAATAACACATAATCTATGAAGTTCAAGAGGATTGTTGAAGAAATAAAGCTTACTATTTATCTCTTTTTGTTTGCTGCCGTAGTACTTACGCTTCTATTGGTGTTGGGTACTGGAGCATACGAACTATATAACGCACTATGAAAATAAATATCGACCCTAAGAAAAAGAAGATTGTAATACGTTACGGACTAGATGAGCCTATGAAGAAGATTCTTCAGAAGGGTCAGACTCTGATTGAAGGTCTTCCTGGTTATCTTGTGAAGATTCTTCCACATGAAAAGAGTAAGAAAGGTAAAGGAAGTCAAGACGAATAAGGTCTGAGTATTTTCTTACTACGATTCCGTTAACGCAGTCCTCTGCTTCATCGTGTTCACATACACGCTTCACCATGTTGGTGATGACTCTAGATAGGTCTGCCCTTGAAGGTGTAGTGCCGCCCCATAGTTTTTTTAGGTTCTTGTTGGAACGGATAATGGACTTAACAAAATTAAAATCCATTGCTTCTAAGAAAGCTTCTGCTATATTTGTATGCATGAACGCAATATTACAAAAAAAATTCATAGGTATGCCATCTGGAACCGTCTTTTATCTGAAAAAGCACGATGTTGTAGATGACCTTGAGATATTTCAAACCGATACGGAGAGAAACAATAAGGGCGAGAAGTTTTGGTTCACCAAAGAGTTTGTTCTTGGTGAGTTTGAAAGTGGATACAAGCCTCAGTGCTGGACTGAAGACTTATTCCTAGTATTTTAAAGGTGTCTCAATCCAGTAAGCCGCATTCGGTTCCTCAACAGGAATACCGTCTACAATTCTGTAGACATGCTTATCAACACCCATAAAACCATCAAAGGTTTTTTTACCGTCACTAAAAGCAACAGTTTTGTGAGTGTCAGGCTTATGAATCATCAACCTTTTCCAAGGGGAATTAGATGTTTCCATGCGGCTAATATACTGATTATTAATTAATTGAGTATTTTCTCTCTAAGCATCTGAATGATTTCTTCATTCTCTGGGTAGATGTTCATGCTTTTCTTGTCACCAAACTCCCACTTTTGATGACATTCCAAACACAAAATGTTGATGTTGTCCTTGTCGTGCCGACATGCAGGATGCGATCCCTTACTCAGTATGTGAGAGAACATGTATCGCTCCCACTTGTCTCCTAGGTCTTTGTGGCAGTTCTCGCAGTAATGGAACCTCTCACCCCATATCTCCTTGTAGAAGTTGGTGTCTAGGTCAATCTTAGCTTTTACGTTCTTTGAAGGACTAGGCTTCTTGTAGCTTTTAGCAGCACATGGCTTGCATCTCCCCTTACTGAAGATGTAGTCGGTCTTGCCGCACTCTTTGCAGACTTTCTTTTTTCTTGGTATCATATCAAAAAAAACAAGGCTCCCACTAAATGCAGAAGCCTTGCAAAACCAAAACAAACATGAATGCTAAAAAACAATCACCACAAATATACACATTAATACGAATCCTTGGTATCATAGTTCTTATATCTCATTGCGTTAGTTCTAGAGTTCATTTTTTCAACGAACCTTTCCCTAGCCACTTTCGGATCTTTATCAAGGCCAACGTAAATACAAGTACTGTTATCAATTTTAACCTTTTGTAGTTTACTAAGGTCTGGTGAAGTTCTTTTAGCTACCTCAATAGCCTTGCTGTGTCTTTCTTTAATCTCATCACTTCTTACAGCTCCTTCTTTTTTAAGCTTCTTTTTTTCCTTACTCATTGATTTTAATTTTATAGTTGCAATGTAAGAATCTTTTTTTAAATTCGGCATCATGTTAATTAGACACGCAAAGATAACAGAAGGATACGAGATAGAAGCTCTAGTAAAACTTTGTGCAGAAGATTCTGAGGGTATGATGGTTGCTCCAGAGGAAACGGTTGGGATAGTTTCTAAGGTGGTAATTAGCGAGACCTCTAGGGTTATGGTTGCGATACATGACACAAAGATTGTTGGTGTTATAATCGGGAACCTTGGAATGACCAGTTCCTCTGCTCACAACATGGAGGTGGCTATGTGTATTCACCCAGAATTTAGAGGAAAGAAGATTGGATTTACTTTAGCTCAGATTTTTGTTAATGAGTTCTCGTATTTAAACATATACGTGAATGTCTCTGAGTCCAATCATATTGTGTTAGGATTGCTAGAAGGATTAAACTTCAAAGAAGTTGGTAGACTGCCTAAGTATATTAAAGAAAAATCAGGTTACAAAGACAAAATAATACTGTTTTACTATGGATAAGAAATCAATACGTGAACAAATGGAAGATACTACACTTGAATTTATAAAAGTGCATGAAAAGACTTTAAGGGATGAGATTGCAATGAGCTTGGAGTCTCCAGCCATTCCAATGCCTAAAGACCCAGAAGGAATGAGGGCTGTTTGTGAGAAGCTGGGCATTGAGGTGGACTTTAATAACACTCTCAAGGCAATAGAGCTTGGGTTGAAGTACCAGGCAGTAATGCGATACCGATACGCTGATATGATGCTAGAAGAAAGAAGCAATGCAACTAGAGGAGCTGGAGAGGAGGCTTAATAATATACAGCACGTAGGTATAAGCGTGAGGTTAGACGATGCTACCGTAGTGGTAGACCTACCTCACTTTATAGACAACCACTTAGGGTTTGCTAGGACATACGAGCCTATGGACCCAGACAATCCATACAAGAAGAGGTTGATTAATCTACTTTCGCTCCTTGAGGGAAAATCTTTTGGGGTCTAACTCCTGACACTTATCCATTATAAGGTCACACAGCCTTTTGTTCCTAGCTTTTTCCTCTACGCTTGTACCTTTGCCCATACTTGCTTGTACGACTGCGTTCATTTCAAGTAGGAAGTCAGATACTTCACGCACAGGAACAGAATCTTCGTGTGTGTCCAATGCTCTACGTAGATACTTTGACATATCTAGGCACTCATCGTAGGCTTCCTTTAGCCAATCAGCGTGTTTGTAGTCCACTCTATCAATTGTAACCCCATATTCCTTGTAACCTTTCTCGTCTGATGACGCTAGATCATACATGATCCTCTGTGTTGCCTCGCTCGTATTGCTCATGTCTCAAAGATAAGCGTTATCTTTGTTATATGGCTTCTAAATCAAAAGAATACTACGACAAAAATCCAAAGGCTAAGGCTAAGAAGCTCAAGTACGATAAGGAGTATCAAAAATCAAAGAGACAGGTAGAAAATCGTACATCTAGGAACGCTGCTAGAAATGAAATGAAGAAGAAGCGTAAGGTTGGTAAAACTCAAGACGTTCATCACAAGAACGGGAATCCAAAAGACAATCGTTCAAGCAATCTAAGTGTAATATCTAGATCAAAGAACAGGGCTAAGAAGAAGCCTTGTAAGCGCAAGAAGAAGTAATTACCTAATCGTTGACATCAGCCAAGAGTATGCTGGTGTAACCATCCCTGCATATATAATCGCAATCGCATCTGCCATGTGTTCCTGCTTGGCAAGTGGAAACTCATTCCTAAGTGTCCAAGGAGCTTCAGGATGTTTCTCAAATGCCCAGGCTATCATCTCATGCTTACTTG
>UEXN01002421.1_pt1 | contig 13207 bp, 13 predicted proteins | sample 1796711 | NCBI WGS metagenome assembly UEXN01 (sample SAMEA4772470, study PRJEB27181) | metagenome | reverse complement strand
CGAAACCTTTAGCTACAAAGATGTTGATGCCCTCAAAAGATAAAGCACCGCCATTGTACCACTGTGTACCTTTGTTGTCTGTACCAGCACCGCCTAAGTTAGAAGCGAAGCCACCTAAAGCACGAATGTAAGCCTGTGCTACGTTAGTAGAAACATACATTGTCAAATCTTCTTTTCCTAAGATAGCTGGGCAGTTAGCAACTGCACTATCCACAACAGAACCTAACTGAGCAATTACGTTTGAACTATCGATAGCGACAGCAGTAATGTCGTTTACATCGCTATCAGCTAAAGCAACTTGTAGGTAGCCATCAAAAGAACCTTCTCCAGCAGCACCACTCCAGATAGAAGTTTCAGTTGCGTTTGCAACCTCAGCAGCTACTCTTGAGATAACGTAGTCAGAGAATAAAGGTGGCAACTCGTCAAAGGCACTAAAGCCCATTTGAGCAGCTTCCCAATCTGCGTGTAATTCTTTTTTACAGATTTGTAGGTTTACTTGTAATTCAGTTGGTGTTAATACTTTTTCAGTCAATGTAAGACCAGAAGTAGTAGCATCAAAATCACAATCAGCAGAACGTACCAAGTTAGAAAAAGCACCTACTTTCATAGCAGCTTTGTACTTGATGTTAGGCAAGATTGTTACAGCACCAGCGTCAAGCGTTGATGCAGATAATAGGGCAGCACCTAAGTACTTCCCAGCAAATTCTCCAGCATAACTGGATGATGTAATAGTTGGATTAGCCATTTAATTTAAATTTAGTTGTTAATTATTTTGTTCATTACTCTATCAAGTGTGCTTAGTTTTCTTTTTGTAGCAAACTTGAAATTTTGTTTTGTTTGTACCTCTGGGTTAGCCTTAATTGGCTCAGCGGCTGGTTGGTTTAGTTCCTCTTGTACTTCTTCTGGTACTTCGCTTAACTCTAATTTCTCGTGTTTAGCAAGTTCCTCAGTCATAAGGTTTCCAAGTTCATCAGCACTCATTTCTTCCTTTGGCTCAAGCATAGCTTTGATTTCTTCAATCATTTCTTTAACCTCAGCAAGTTCTCTTTTAGTAGCATACATTTCTTCTTTTTCTTCTTCAAGTTCTTCTTGCTCTTCTTCCTCAACTTCTTCTTCTTCTTCAGCTTTAATCTCGCCAATAAGACCTTCTTCAGCTACTACTAAAATACGTCCGTCTTCCATTTGGTATTCCCCAACTGGTACAGCTATTTTCTCATCTTCAGAAACAATAAAAATCTCTTTACCAGCCTCAAAACTTTCAGCTTCCAAGATAGCACCGTTCTCTAAAGTTTGTTGCTCAAGCTTAATCTCTTCGGACAAGCCTACAACTTCTTTGATTTTTGATATCATATCATTTGTATTCATATTAATATATAAGTGTTAAAAATTAATTTTGCATTTTTAGACGTTCCCTACACCTTGCGCCCTTAGACTTCCATCGCAGCATTTGGTTTTGTAAGTGTTATCTTCACACAAACAACCGCCTCTGCGACTTCCCTTAGGACTTGTTTTACTTGGTGTTATAAATCTTTTAATTTTTCTTAGCATATTACCTTACGCATTTTCCGTTTTTCTTCTTAAAACCTTTTGGACATTTGCCATACATATCAACGCTGTGCTGTTCACAAGGCATATACCAAGTTTTACCCTCGTATTCGTGAGTGTGTATTCCTTCGCAACCTATGTTAGCTGACATCTCTTTAGCTTTTTCTTCTGTTGAATAAGCCAAGCGGTCGTCTATAATAGCGAAGTCCTCGTTTACAGTCATAGAAGCAAGGCTTAACTCTCCGAACTCTTTTAGTTTCTTAGCAGCATAACGCTTACCAGCTTTACCACCCCATAATAAATAAGAGATAGTACCACAAGCTTCTTTGTCGCTTTCATCGTAATACTCCTCTGCTCTTGACAAGTAGGAATACATACGCTTAATTGTTTCTTCACTTATAGGCTTACCTTGTGCTAATTGTTGCGCTCGTATCTTACCGACTTCAGTAGCGCATTTGTTGTTTACTTTTTTGTTGAGGTCTATGCCTCGTTTAGCGTTGTTCTTTACTGCATCTGGGTAATCTGTGTAGCTTTCTAAGGTTGTCTTTTTTCCGCTCTTGTATCTTTTATCACTTTTAATGATTGCTTTTACTTGGCTTAGTAAATACTCAGCTTCCGCTTCTTCTATCTTAGCAAGTTCGTCTTTTATGCTTTCTTTAGGGCGTTCCATTTTGTCAGCAAAGTAACCCTCTATGCTAAAGCCTTTAACCTTGCCAGTTTTTACAAACTCGTTCCAGATTTGCTCGTTGTTTACTTTTACAGCACCCACCCAAGTACCAAGCGGCAAGTCCATTCCGTACTTAACACTTTTGTCGTGTACCTTATCTTCTACTATCCAGCTTTCTACTAAACTAAGTCCGTTTATTTGGTATTGGTGTTCTAAGGTACTATTGTTCTGTTTGCCTTGCATTAAGTACATTTGCGAAGCTTTTAAGACAGTATCTTTTGAGAAATATATGTAGTACTCATCTTCGCCATTACGTCTGTATATAGGCTTGTTAGGTATAAGTAGCGCACCCATTAAAATGCGCTTTTCTTTGTCTACCTCTGCAAGTTTAAACTCTTGTGATTTAAGGGCAATAAAATCTTCTTCGATTGCTGGGTTTTCTACTACGCTAATAGCTTCAATCCCTATTTCTTGTTCATCGTCTAAAATAAGTTCTACAATTCGCATATTAATATATAATAGTTTTAAATTTATTTTGTATTTATAATGTTGCGCCCTCGACTATGTTATTTTCAAGGCTTTGTGCTGTTGTAACGTCATTGGCTACTACAAACGCTTGGACTGGTTTTTGTGTCTGTCCGCCTATCGCATCAGCTAATTGGTTTGTATCACTTGCGCCTACAATGTTAAAGGATGGAGGTGCTGGTGCAGAACCGCCACCGCCAGTAACACTTCCAGAAACTGCACCACCGCTACCTTTTGACTTAGGTATTTTTACAGATGCAATTTTCTTTACATTGGCAAAGCCCACTACCCCAGTTGCAATAGCTTGAGCAATCGCATAACCAGGAACTGGAACATCAGAAAAAGCTTTCAATTGACCAGCAATAGAAGCGTAAGTATTAACTAAAGAAGAAGCTATGGCAAGACCTTTACCAGCTTCTGTTTCTTGACCTATAACACCAGAGATACTGCTAAGTGCAGAAGCGTAACCATTTAAAGCTGTTTGTTTAGCATCTACTTCAAGCTTTGTAATTTGTGCCGAAGCAGCCGCAGTAGCCTTTTGTGCTGCTAAATCTTTCGCGTCAAATTCTGCTTGTTTTATTTTTTTTGCTTCATCCCTTGCTGCTTCAAGTTCATCTGTTTTTATATTATTTTCTTTTGCTTGTGCAATTAGCTTGTCGTAATGCTCTTGTATTTTAATTAATTCTAAATCTCTTTTTTCTTGTTGAGATATTGCTTCTGCATCCCTTAAAGTTTTTCTGAAATCAGCTAATTGTTTTTCTTTTGCTTTTTGTTCCGCTGTTTTAGCTTTATCTTCAGCTTCTATTTGTTTGCTTATAGTATTGACTTCTCTTTGTACTTGTCTTGCTGTGTTTGCTCTTGCTGCTTGTTGTCTATTAACTGCTGCTATCGCTTCAGCTTCTTTTGTTAAGTTTTCTTTATTACTTCTACTAAAAGTGTTTTCTAAGATTTGTGCATCACGTCTTAATTCTAAAAACTCTGTTTCTTTGTCAAGTAATTGGTCTTCTAAAACTTGTGCATCAAGTAAGGCTTGTTTTCTTTCTGCTGCACTAAATTCTTCTTCTTGTCTTGACTTAAGCCTTAAGTTTGCAATTTCACTCTCTAATTTAGACCTATCTACAATTAATTTTCTTTCTATTTTATCCGCCTTAGCCCTCATATCAGCAACTGAAGCGGCTTGTTTAAGTTCTTTCTCTTGTTCTTTAATAAAGCCTTTTACTCCTTCCGTTGCACTTGCAACGCTGTCTGTAATACTATCGACCCCAAGAGTAACTTTACCAACCGCATCAGCAGCCACCTTACCAGCCGCACTAAACTCACGTTTAAACAAAAGACTAACAGCTTTAGCAAGTTTTGGCACAAGTTCAAGTAAGCCTTCAAACCTATTTACTATATTTTCTTTAATAAGGTTAGAAAAATCTGTTAAGGCTTTTTTAGGATTTTCAAATACGCTTATTATATTTTCTCCTAAGTCTGCAAGTAAGTCCACTAAATTGCCTACTGCAGCACCAATAACAGTCATTATTTTAGAAAACTTGTTTTGTCCCTCTTCGCTACCTTTAAATGCGGCTGCAAGAGCAACAATGCCAATAACTAAAGCACCTATCCCAGTCGAAATAATTGCAACTCTAAGTGTTTTAAAGCTTGTTATAACACCTTTTAAGCTACCCTTAAGACCATTAAATTTAGAAACAGCACCGCCAGTAACACTATCAAGCACACCGCCCATAGCTTCAGTAGAGCCAGTAGTTTCTTTTACTTCTTCATTTACACCCTCAACCGCTTTCTCTAAGTCTTTGACCTCTTTTTGTGCGCCCTTAGTATTTACATTTAGGTTAATTGTTCTTTCTTCTGCCATTGTATCTCTTGTTTAAGTGCTTTATATCCCTCTTTTAGTGTTAAAGGTAGTTTGTGTTTACCTTGTGCTATACGGATTGTTTCTGTTTCCCCGTTTGCGTGTTTTAAAAGTTCAAGTATTTGTTTTATCATTGTTAGTCTGTTGTTTCAAATATTATTGCATCCTCTGAAAATACCACGGTGCTGCTTATTGTGTATCTAACCCTTACCGCTAACTTGTATGTTATGCCAGATGTTAAACCAGTAAAGTTGTAATTTTTAGTTGATGTAGACAGCGTTGCTATAAACTCATCGTCTTGCAGTACATCATAGCCAGTAATATTGTTTGCTACTGGGTCTGCTAAAACCGTCCAAGTTATTTGTATAGAAGTAGTACTTTTATTTACTAAAGTAGGCTGTGCTAATCTTGGTAAAAAGCCAAATTGTGAATTTGAAGCACCAGTCACACTTTCGCTTAAAGTGTATAATTCTAAAGAACTTTTGTTTGTTAATAGGTTAGTTTTTATTGAGTTTATTCTGTAAGACTTATTGCCTATAATAAACTTATCGTTGAGGTTGTAGTTTAACAGTATATGCAAAGGCAAGTAAGCTTCTACCTTTTTTATTCTACCTTGTCTGTTGTATATGCTTACTAAATAATCTGCATAGTATTTAGCAAATAAATTAGTTCCCCTTACTCCTCTAAAAAATTCATCTATTTCAACACCAAAGTTTAAAGAACTTAATGTAGAAACTACCAATCCACTTGATGGCACAAATACTTGACTTGGTCTGTTGTAAGTTGTAATGGTTTCGTGTCCACCACCAGCACCATTCTGAAAATGAAAAGTGTCTGAAGTTGTTTGGTTTTTTATATACAAAAGTAAAGGTGCGCCAATAGTAGCGTTAAAATCTTTGTCTAACATAGCACCCTGACAAATATCGCTTAAAGCACCAGTATTTGAGTTTGACAATCTTTCGTAAAGCATTTTCTCGAAATCTAACTCTACTTTAAATTCTCCGCCATCCCATTCATTATCATTAGAAGCTGGGTAACTTTCTCCAGCGAAATCATTACCTAAAATATCTTGTTGGTTTTGTATTAAAAAACTCTTTTTGCTTTTAAACCCAAACTTAACATTTTTGTATTTTAAAACTTTTTCTATTGTGCTTTTAGAAGTGTCAACATATTGTGTAATATCATAGCTTGTACCTTGTGCGTTAAAATCGTTAAAGGGCAACGCTTGTATTTGACCATCTTCTTTGTAAGCCACAAGATTAAACATTTTAAATATGTTTGTTAAAAAGTCAATGACTTTCATCTTAGGTATCTGCCTTGATATAATTACTTGAGTAGTTGTAGATAAAGCAGAAAAATTATATACCCCAGAAGCTACGGTTGATGTTGAAGAAAATAAACTATAACTTTGAAGTGTTGCAGTTATTTGCGCTGTTGATAGCGTTAAAGTATTTGCTGTTGTGATGAGAATTTTTACATCAAAAATACCTTCCCCATAAAAAATACCATCACTATTCGGTACAAAAATAATATCTTCGTTTATTGAACCAGTATAATTTTCATCAAATAAAATATCGTTATCAGAACTTCTAAAAATTTTTAGGTTAAATTGGTCAGTAACAGCTACGTTAATAACAAAATTTAATTTAACCCTACGTCCAGCTATTGCAGCCCCATATATGCTAAATGGTCTAATATCCGTTCCGCTACTAAAAGTTAAACCAGCATCAGCTTGTTGGTGAAATCTCGCTTCTAAAGTTTGTAACCCCCCACCCTCGTCAGCGTTACTCATAAAACCGCTTTCTCTGTGAAGCCACATATAAATGTTGTTAAACTCAGTAGAGTTAAAGAAATCATTTGAAAGGTCAATGTCGTAAGTGGTTTCTATTGCCTCTATTATTGCCCTAACTTTTAAAGCTGGTTTAATATCAAACTGGTTTAGCTTTTCGTTATTTGTGCTTTCATATCCACTATTGGAAAAGCGCATATTTTTACTATGTGTTATAAGCGGAAAGCAAACATCCCCAGCCGAAGAAGTAAACTTACTTTTGATTGTGGTATAATCGTAATCAAAATTTAAACTACTTGGGAACTCAAGCCTACTTAAATCATCATCGCCTAAGATGTCTTTTAGTTCTATTGTTTCGCCAAAGAAAACCAACTTATACGAGTGCGCTTTATTGTCTTTCATTGAAACGCTATTAAGTCTTAGCTTTCCTTTTTTGTAGTCTGAGCCATTTAGCTTTATTAAGGCATCAACCCTAAACCTTGCATCGAAGCTATTTACAACATCATTATCTTCGTAATGTTTAAATAGTTTTGAGTTATGCTTTGAAGCTGGTACATTAAACTGCTGAGAGAATGGCGTAAACACCTTAGAGATGTCCTTAGTGTTCTTTATGCTGTCTGTAATGGTAACGCTTTCATCTTTGAATAAATCAAGCCTAACAAAGTCGCTTTTAATTTGGTATAGTTCGCCACTTGCAAAAATATCAGCAGACAAAGCTAAAGTAGTTGCGTTTGTAACCGCTGTAACCTTTGCGCTTGTTCCATCTGTTTTGTTAAAAACAATATAGCCGACTTTTACACCACTTGTAAAGTCAGCAGTAGCATCTACTAAATTGTTTGTTGAGGTGCTTGTGGCTGCGCTTGTGCCAAACTCTGGGTACTTTATTCCATCCCTTATATATAATTCAAGTATCTGCATTTAGCGAATGTTGTTTATGGTGTCAAAAGCAAACTCTATTTCTATTGTGTAGTTTATTATCTTGTCGTTAAGTTGTGTCTTGTAAGCAAATGAACTACTTGTAACTTGTATCGGTAAGGTTTTAGAGTTTATCTCAATCCAACAATCTTCGCTTAGTTGCATCTCTTTAAATACCTCGTTGTAAGCCTCTGGGTAGTAGCCAGTATTTAGGGTTAGTTTCTCTTTACCGTTTTTGGTTAGTGTCTTGTCCTGGTGGTTGCTTATGCTGTAACTTGCACCGCTAATTATATTCTTTTTAAACTTCTCTGTTTTGGTTGTTAGCGTTTCATTAGTGCGCTTAAAAAACCAAATGTCTTGCAGCGTTCCGTACTTGTTTATAAACGTAATCTTGTAGGGTGTAAACTTACACTCGCTTTCACTTGTTACTGTTAGCTTAGTAACACCAGTTGAACTATCTACTAAAATAGTATCAAAGTCAAACAATGTGTATTCGCCCTCAAAGGCTGTAAGACAATCGCTACCCTCAAAAGTACCGCCATCTTGTATAACCCTATCTTCAAACTCGTCTGAGCCATTTACACCGCTTGTAACGTATTCTATTTGTGCGTTACTGTTAGTGCTTGTGCTTATTGCTTTGGTGTAAACTTGTGTTCCGTTGTTTAAGTATGTTACTTGTGTTGCTAAAGATGTATCAACTGCTATTACTGCTGGTGCATCGTCAAGCTTAACTATCTTAGTGTTTGATTGTAAGACTGCTTGGTTGTTTATTGTAGTAGTTGAGCTTGGTGTTAAAACTGTATTTTGCACACCGTCTTCAAAAAAACCATAACCAAAAAATCCTTTAAGTGCTATATAACTACTCGTGGTCTGTGCTACACCTTGCACAAATGTTGTTGTTCTATAATCTACCCAGAAAATCTCTGTTGAGTAATCGCCATCAAATACATTGGTAAAGTAATCTCTTACAAGTTCAGCTATTTCAAAAGTACATACGTTATCAACTGCAAACGAATTTAAAAGATAAGTAGCTGTCGATGGTCTGCTATTAGATGTGCCGCCTACTCCTTGAGTGCCAGTATAGATATACAACTCAAGCTGAGTGCTTGTTAGGTTTGTTACTGTGCCAGTAGTTATGTAGTACGGACTTCTTACGTTAATCTTGCTCATTTGTTTATATTTACTTGTATTTGTTTCTCTAAGCCTATTGAGTATGCTTCTACTAACTCGTCTGGTAATCTTTTAAAAGCAGCCTCGAATGGTTTGGTAAAAAACAAACTCGGTCTTATACCTTTCTTTTTAATCGACTTTGCTATTGCAAACTTTATCCCCTCACGCTTTGCGAACTTACCGCCAGACCCTCTCGGTGCAATTCCTTTTCTAACTACCCAACTATCTAAAGACTTTGTAGGTGGCATCTTGTTAGTGTACTTATAGGGTGTGTTGTATTTCTTTTGCGTTCCGCTTACCCCTTTGTCTTGGAACTTACCATAGTCAGCCATATTAAAGGCTAAGGACGTTTTTTGTGCGCTTTTTGATACTTGGTAACCCAAAGAGTTATAAAGTTCCTTAGATGCGTTCTTTTTGCCCTTAGATAAGTTGCTTCGCGATTGTTGTATAACGTACTTAGCAAACTTGTTTAGTTCATCCCTTAAAAACTTATCTGCTAACATATAGTAATATCGTTTGGTATTATTACGTCCATTGTTGCTGCCCATCCAGCCAAGCGGTTATCAAACCTTTCGTAAAATGGCTCAAGTGTGGGGTCGCCCTCTAATTGAAATTGTGCGCTATGTAGCGTTCCCCTTCTAAGCAGCATTATTAATTTGTTAAGCACACCAAGCTGAGTGTTTAAAATGTCTTGTTCGTTATTGTTGCCCCTAAAAATATCAGTAGTAGGCTCTTTGCTTTCATCTACCACATCCATAGCCATAACAGTAATGTTAAACGATAGCACTTGCTCTTGGGTTGTTACAGAGTTTACTATAATGTGCGCCAAAGGAAAGATGCTTTGCTTAGACAAATCAATATCGAATATATCGCCAGTTGTAACTGTATTTACATTCACATCCGCTAAAAGCTGTGTTTCTATTTTTGATGTTATTTGGTAAAACCCTCTTATTCCTATTTGGCTCATTTTATTTGAATTTATTTTTTATCTGTGCTGCTTCTATTTGGTTTTTTTCTTTAGTATATTCTAAGTACGTTAAACACTGGTGTACATTTAGTTTAGTGATATTTTCAAATCGTGTAATATCGCCTTGAGCGATGCCAAAGAGCGCGTTGAACCATCCCCACTTGGTTGTGAAATTAGATGCTGTGCTAAAGCCTTCTCGTTCTTCTTGTCCAAAGAGTTCAGCATAACCATCGATAAGTCCTTGCCTAAACTGTAAAAAAAAACAATAGCACCTAATACTACATCTAAAGGGAAGTCTTTAGCGTTCTCGCTTGTGTCGGGGTCGTATTCCTTTATAGTGTACCTTGCACCTCGTTTGTGTTCTATTGGTCTAAATAGTACGTTTACTGCTCTGTGTAAATTATCGTTATCGCCTATAAAAGTGTCTAAGTCCATATACTCGCCAAAGGTCATATCGTCAAGTTCTGGAATAAAGCCATAATCCACACCGTTTAAACTAAACTTATTTATTAGCTGGTGGTTAGTGTCAAACATAGTGTTTATAATCTCGCATATCTCAGCTATGTCTGTGGCTTTCATATTGCGTACTACTATCTCTGGCACTTTACAAAATATCTCTACAATCTTAAGTTGTATCGCTGTATCGTGTGTATCCTCAAGCGTTCCGTCTAACTTAGCGAACTCTTGGTATTGTCCTAAGGTTATCTCGTTAAGGCTTGTTGGTATTCTTAAATTTACTTTCATATTACTTTACTTACTAATATATAAACGTTTTTAAATTATTTTAGAAGAGTTTTAATTGTGCTTGTCCTATTCTCTTTTTAGCTATATCAAAGTATTTGTCATCCATTTCAATACCTATAAAATTCCTTTTAGTATTAACAGCAGCTACTCCTGTACTACCTGACCCCATTGTAAAATCTAGTACCGTTTCGTCTTCATTGGTGTAGGTTTTGATTAAGTACTCCATTAATGCAACGGGTTTTTGCGTTGGGTGTTGTGTTCTTACTTGACTGTTGATTTTTATTATATTATAAGGATAACCAAAATCTAATCCAAAATTAAAATGATTAACTATAACCTTTGAATTAATATGGACTTGTTTGTTGTCATTGTTTGTATGTTTATTTTTTTTGGGTTTTCGCCTAGCATTCCTTTTAGCTGATGCTTCTGATAGTTTTCTAGGAACAGGGTAGTATTTAACTTTAGAGCCTGATTTCTCAAATACTAATATATTTTCTGTTTTTTTTAAAGGTTGATATTTGGCTAACATAGGATTACCACACCTAGATTTCTCCCATATCCACTCATATTTAAAATTTTTAATATTTGACATAACTAAAGAGCTTGTAAAGGGTTGACTACCAAACAAAACTATAGCACCATTAGGCTTAATAATTCTATTTAATTGTTCCCACATCAAACCAAAGTCTATAACACTATCCCATTTACAGGCAGTAGTTCCATAGGGAGGGTCTGTTATTATTGCGTCTATTGAAGCGTCAGGTATTGACTTCATAACCTCTAAGCATTCTCCTTTTATTAAATCCATATCCATATTATTTTAGTGAACAATATACTTACCTCTGTTTGGGTTTTGCAACTGGTAGCCTACTGCGTATCTTATCGCATCTATTAAGTGATTGTACTTGTCTATTGGTGTATTTGATTTGCGCTCTAACCAGCGGTAGTTGTTTAGTTCTTTGATGAGGTTTGTGCTGTCTGGACTTACAACCAAGTCATAATCTTGTAGTAGGCTTATTCCGTATGTTACGCTTCCTTGACCTTTTATGCTTGGCTTTACGTTACACCCTTTAGCTTTTATTTCGCTTAGTAGTCTTGGCTCTGCACTATCCCCTACTATTAAGCCACTATTAGCGTGTTTAAGGTTTAGTTCTGCTATTTGTGATGTGGTTAGTCTTGGCAAGTAAAAACATTCCTTTAAATAGATTGTTTTGGTGCTGGTGTTTATGTTTACCTCTACTAAGGTACTTGGGTCTGCTGCAAAGCCATAATCTTGACCCCATACGCTTACGCTTGTTCTTTTAAATTCCCCTATACTCCAGTTGCTAAATATAACACCCTCAGCTTTACTCATCCAAGCACCAAGCATTTGTTGTTTGTACTTCTCTGGTCTTCGCTTACGCATCTGGTCTATTTGGTCTATGTAGCTTTTAGATAGATTGTCTATGTTGTCTATGTAAGTGGTGTGTATGTAAGTAGTGTTTTCTTTCTGTGTATTGCTCCCTTCTTGTACCCCTCGTTCTTCAAAGAAGCGTCTGTATATAAAGTGTTCTTTGGTTGTAGGGTTTAAGATAAGTATTACTCTATTGGCTTTACCTTGTTGCCTTACACTTAGGTCTATGGTATCAAACTTCTGCTCGTCTGTTAGTTCCTCAGCTTCATCTACTACCCAAGTGGTAATACCTTGCAGAGATTTAAGGTTTGCTGTTTGGTCGCCACTTGATGTCTTGATACCCCTAAAGATTATCTTGCTGCCAGTCTTTTTGTTTATTATCTCGTCCTTAGTTATGTGGAAGTGTTCTATTGAACCGAACTGCTCCAGCTTGTCTAAGAACTCTGGTATAATTGATATGTAAGCTGAGGTTAATGTGTAGCGTGTGAATAGTATAACGTGTCCAGCTTCATATGTAAGCATAACTAAAAGGGCGTTTACTGAAAATGACTTTCCAGAACCACGCCCACCACTCACAATAAAGTACCTACTATCGTTTTCAATAATAGGCATATATTTTTTCTTTACCTCAATCAACGAACTTAATTAAATCTCTAAAATTGATGTTTAAGCCTTCCGAACTATTGATGTCCATACTTTCCTTTGGCTTTCCGTAACGATAGCTTAAATAGGTCTGTAACGCTCTCATATCGCCCTTAGCTACTAACTTGCCTAATGTTTCTATTGCTTCGTCTTTGTCTATTATATTATCTAAGCGTTCTATTAGCTTTTGCTCTTGTGCCTTTGGTTTTCTACCAGCACCTTGTCTTGCGCCACCATTGTTTACTCTTTTGTCCATAATTGAAAAAGATTGTTTATTCAATAATATATAAACAAACTTATTTTTTTTTAGAACAATCTTTGTTGTGCTTTGTGTTGCTCTATTCTTTTTATTGCTGCATCGTAATACTCCTTATCTAATTCACAAGCTGTTAAATCATATCCTAAATTATGACAAGCTATTGCTATTGAGCCACTACCTAAATGCGTATCAAGTATCTTGTCTCCCTCTTTTGCGTAATTTATTAAAAGCCATTCATAAAGTTTTACTGGCTTTTGTGTTGCGTGTATTTTACCACCATTATTTTTAGCATCAGCTAAAGCCGAACCTCTTGGCATTGTAAAAATCCTCAACGCTTTATTAAATGAAGTCCAAGCTAATTCACCATCAGCTAAAGAAAAATCCCTTTGTCCTTTATCCCATAAAAGCCAGCACATTTTAGGTGGTAAGTGTTCAGTCATATAATTACCGCCCCAAACAATTTGGTTTTTACTAACTCTAAATAATTCTTCAAAATACTCTTTTTTTGGTATTTCATTATCCCATTCTTTTATTCCGTAATCTTTCCACCCATTGTGTTCTTTTTCTTTATTTGCATTAATACCATAAGGTGGGTCAACTATCGCAAGTTCAAAGTAGTTATCTTCATACCTTGCCATAAGTTCCATATTGTCCTCGTTTGTTATGGTCATCCTAAAAGTATTTCTTCTATCTGTTCTATCTGCTTATCAGTAGCTTTTGGTAGTTTCTCCATTAC
>UEXN01002408.1_pt1 | contig 13250 bp, 9 predicted proteins | sample 1796711 | NCBI WGS metagenome assembly UEXN01 (sample SAMEA4772470, study PRJEB27181) | metagenome | reverse complement strand
TTTCCCACTCTTCAAACGAAGGTGGGTCATCGTCACCATCCCATTCATCAAGGAACTCTTGATATTTTTCTTGAGCATCGGAATCATGGTCGCCATAGTGCATAGATGGGAATTGGCTTGATTCGGCATTCATTTGTGCTTCTTCTAATTGCTCTCCGATTTCCCATTGACCGCTTGATTCAGCACCATAAACTGATAGCCCCCTTGTCGTTGTCACAAATCTAAATGTAATGTCGTTTGAAGGCGCACCATCATATCCTCTCTCACTATGAATGTTCAAGTCATCATCTTCAATAGTAATCTTCACATAAGAGCGTTCTTTTACAAAATCATTTCCTACCCTATATGGCCTCAAACCGTATTTTAGCGATTTTAACATTTGATTACTTGGTATGACTCCTACTATTTTACCATTTACAGATTTAACCACAAAGTCATAGCCCTTTCCTTCCCAATAATTACACCATTTGGTGATTTTATCATAGAGCCATAGGTTGTCCTCACCATTTGGTTTTACTTTCCAATTATCGGCATGAGTCCAAACTTTTCCATCTTGCTCTCCAAATCTCCGAGAAGCGGTTGTGTTGAAATCATAGGGAGTTAGTGTTTCCGATTCAGCACCATATCGGGCATCATGGGATTCATCTTCGTGTTGCGCCCATTCTGTAATCGGAACATCACCATGTTTCATGCCCTCGTCTTCTGCCCAATCCTTAAACGAAATATCTTTGCCATGACTCATCAGTTCTTGGTCTGCCCATTCGTTAAATTCAACATCAAACGAAGTTTCAACCATAATCACTCACCACCCTCTTCTTCGTCATCTTTTGCATATTTCCCACAAACGGCATCAAAAGCCTCTTTATGTTCTAAATCTTGCGATGACTCACCGATTGCTTGGTGTGCTACTGATGATGCGGTGATAAGTGCGAAAGGACTCGCCACATAATACCAAGAGATACCAAGATTACCATAATGATTTGCTAAAGCAAGCAAACCCGATGAAATAGCACCTGCAAAAATACCCTTTGAAACGGCTTGCTTCATGCTTGAACGATGTTGTTCGGCAAGATAGGTATGAAATCCCTTCTCACAAGCAGAACGAACCGACATGAGATACAATTGTTGTTCTCGTTATCTAAAGGCTCTCAAAGGAGGTGTCCTTCTGCGCCAAAAGTGCGACCTGCGTTGATTCCAACTTGTCGGTGACGACTTGGTGTTAGTCCTCCGAAATCGGATGCACGAACAGGTGGTGCAACATATTGTGATTCAAAACGCTGAACTCCGCTACTTTGCGGAATCAAGTTAGAAAAATTCATTTGCTTTGGCACATTCGCCTTTGGAAGAATTGGGGCTTCACGAAGAGAAACACGATTTACCGATGGCTTGATATTTACCGAAGGTGCGGCGAAGAGTTTTCGTGGGTTTGGAGGGCGACTCATAGCGGCACGATTTACTTCGTGTGCAGGGTTGTTCCCAAAAGATTCTGTGACGCTGTGAATCAAAGTGTTAGGGACATAATTTTCGGGGCGAACACGGTTCAAGTGTGAAACATTGAAATCTTGACCACTACCATAAACTTCCATAGTGTGCGTTGGCCTCATGTATTGTGATTGTGGGGTAATACCTTGACCGCCACGAAGATTATAATTTCCAAGATTGTGTGAAGCATCGCTTCCCATAGGAATATCAAATTCTGCAAACTTGATGGTAGGCATAGCAGGTCGGTGACTGTTTTGAACGATACCTTGTCCGTGTCCCTTACCCATTACTGCGTCTGCAAGAGGTATGTTTCCGCTTGCAGGGAGAGTATAAGAAGGGGCTTTAGGCATCTGTGGTGCGGCGGGTAGTGGTGCGTTTGGCGCAAGACCTTGACCCATAGCATTAAAAGCAGGGAGAGTATCAGCCGCCAAATTGACTTGTGGGAATTGAGTCATTCGTGGGGCGGGTGGGAGGTCGGGTAAGACTGTATTACCTGCGATTGTGCGAGCCATACTTACCATTTCTCCCTTCTGTTATCTAAAGACTTACTTTTTACGCTTCAACATCACGCCGCCAACAATGACAACACCTGCACCTGCAATTAACCATCCCCAATTACGGGCTACAAGAGCCTTTGCTCGGTCAAAAATAGACATTAAACCGTCTGCTTCCTTAACTTCGGGTGAATCAGCATCGGATGGAGTGGGCATAGGGGTTGCGCCACCGCCTCCACCATCAAAATTAACTTGCGGTGGTTGCCCCATCACATCTTCGGTGTCAGTAGGAAGGCTTTGTGCGCTAATTGGCCCTGTCAAACCTGCGACTATTTCAGTTCCGAGTGGGTCAGCCATCAAGTTCGCCATTGAAGGATTACCTGTAATGTTTCCAAAAGGGTCTTTCGCTTCTGCCTTTACATCACGGCCAATTGGTGAATCATCGGGTAGCATATCTATCACTTATCTTTCTCGTTATCTAAAACCTTTCATGCAAATGTAGTGGGTATTCCTTCGGGATAATTAAAAAATAATCTTGGCGTTGGGACAGGCTCTTTTGGTTTAATAAAAACACTTAATTTAGTGGGGCGGATATTATTGCGTAAAAAAGGAATGGCGTGTAAGGTTTTCTTCTTGTGAGGATAGTAGGGCATGGGATTGGTCATAGACTTGTAAAATTCCTTGTAATTCTTAGGTTCAAGATAATGGGGGTTGTAAGCCTCCCATTGAGTATTAAACGGATTATTTTTACTGTAATGAGGGTCATTTGATTCCACCAATTGATGTAGCAATTTGCTGTTCTTAAAAACGATGAAGTCACCTTTGACAGATGTATTTTTGTCTTTTTCGCTTGGAGATTTTCTAATTGGACTTCCACCTTTAGAGCGAGCAAGCGAATGAGAAGAAGCCATTTCATCCCAATTTTTGAAAGCATATCCGTCAAGATTTAGCGTGAGTAAAATTTCATCTTCGGGAACTTCTTTGAAATTATCTTTATGATTTACTATTCTCCACGCCGTTTGTCCATTCCTACGATTTATTTTCTTGGCTACAAACCCCCAACATTCACTATGAGTCAGTAGCAATAATAATGGAACTTCTTTCTTAACTCCGTGAATTTGATAAAATTCCTCATCAGTTAGTAAAGTGAATTGCTCAAGAGGCATATTCATTATCGTTAATTGATTTGTGATGATGTGGGAGTTAGTGTAAAACGCTATCGCACCGACCCGCATAAGATGAGATTGTTCAACCACCTATTTAATCGGTGAGTCCACGAATGGCGATAAATGCACCTGCGGATAAAACAGTTATCATAGCAATTCCCGCTAAAGGACTCTTAAAGTGGGATTTTGTTTCGCTGTGGGCCTCCGAAGAATCATTTTCAGCCATATTAACTTCAATTCGGTGGCGGTCTGCGAGAGGCACATATTCCAAATCGGGGAAATCCTTTTCCACATCAACAGAAGCAAGACCTCGCAACGAATCTTGGGGTGGCAAACCATCATTCATAGGCATAGCACCAAACGCATCTCCATTCATGCCTAAATCCTGTGATACTTCCGACCTCCATTCTCCAACGGTGGAGAGGGTTCGTGACGGTTCGGGGGTGGTTTGGGGAGATGAATTAAAGGTGGCAGGTTTCATTTCAATGTTGTTTCCTGTGTGATTGACTTTTCTATCTTCACGGATTTTGGAAGCACGGAAGAAGCCTTCATCACGGAAATGGGTCGGTGAATAACAAACAACCTCTCCTTGTTGAGCCGCCGAGATTCCTCCAAGAACCTTTTTGACTTGGCTCTTATCCGTTCCGAATCCCATTTGGTCTTCAATCGCTTTCAAATCACGATGGTTAATGAGGTTATGAATCATGTAGGTGGAACATTGTGATAATGCCTCTTTTGATACCGAGGCAGGTCGCTGTGAGATTAAACAGACCCCGTAGCCATTCTGCCTACCTAACTTACAAAGGCGCACGATACCGTCAAAGGAAACGGGCTTTCCTTGTTGGGGAACAAAATCTTGACATTCTTCAAAAATTGTCATAACTCCCTTTCCAAGTTTGGCTTGAAGTAAATCATCGCAATAATCACGAACAATTTGTTGTTGCTTGTCAAGGGGTAAATCGGAAATATCAATAACGAAGGAAGTAGGCTCTTTCCCTAATCTTTCAATGAGTCCTTTGACATTTACGGATTCTCCGCCTTTCGGGTGCAATTCTTCCACATTTGGTAATTGAGAAAGACCGCCATGTGCGCCCAATACATCAAAACAGACGAATTGAAGTCCGACACGATTGATTTCCTCCATGAGAAGGCCACCTGTCCACGATTTACCGCTTCCTGTAATTCCTGTTAAGAAAATCTTGTCACGCACGAAATCAAGAGGGAATTTCAAATCCGCAGGTTGCCCTAAAGAAGTGTCGGCCAAAATGATTTCATCAGCCTTCATAGAAGCCGATGATGACGGCGAAGATTCCGCACCCCATGAGTCCATGTTTTTCTTTTGTCCCTTCCGCTATCTAAATCATGCGTTTGATTCTGCGGCATCTTCGGCACTCTCAATTCCTAATTCACCTGCTAAATCGGAATCGCCCGAATTGACCCTTGCCATATCACAAAGAGTCCCTGCGAAACCTGCAACGCTTCCATCATCGCCAACGGTGACAACGAAATCGTGAGCAAACCCTTTCATGTCCCTTCCATACTCTTGAGAAAATACTTTGTCCATCATTTCAACCGTATCTCGGATGCTCTTTTGCATAGTAGGGTCGGATAAGAAAACATAGAAAACAGGCCCCATAGCCCGCAATTGACGGTCATTGTATTTCATAGATTCGTCAAAGAATTGTCTTCGCACACCACTTTCGGAAGAAACTGCACCATCCATGATTACGATAGTCACACTTTGGTCAAAATTATACCCTTCTAAATCAACACCAACGGTGTCTAAACCTGCATAAATGTGTGTTCCATTGTGAGGTCTAAACGGAGATTGGTCAGCAGGGGTGTTATCACAAAAATAATCAATTGCCATTTTGTGTTCTCCCGAAGGGCCATCCCATACTTTGAAACCACTTGATGCAAACCCCCAAACCGCAAAAGTATCTTTAGCAATTTCGGCTTGAGCAATCATCATGGCGGTGCATACTTGGGCTAAATGATAACCTTGCATCGGGAATCCTGTGTTCGTCATTCCGTAAATGTGTCCACCCATTGAACCCGAACAGTCCACAAGGATGTTTAGGTGAGTGGCTAATCCTTCTTTTCCTTGAACCGTAGGGCGCATGGTTTTTTGAAGTGTTTCTCCAAGTATCGGGTCGGGAACGGCTGATGTGACAATCAATTCGGAAATCGGGTCAGTAAGAACATCCCATGACTTTCTTCCTGTGGGTTGTTGAGGGTATCGTTTAGAAGGTGGACTTCGGATAAGCAAAGGGGCTAAATCCTCATACATCGCTCTCAAGGGATTAGGCATATCTTGTTGCGATTGTGGGTTGATAATGTATTCACCCGATTCAAAGAAAATGAAGGGATTATCCCCGTATCTTTCACCACTACCAAATGTTCCCATGATTAACCAATCCTAATGTTTCTATCGGGGTTTTCTAACATTTTCTTCCCGTTGTGTTCCGAATCAGCAATCAATCCCCACGCTGTCGGAACAGGATTTCCATAAACATCTTGCATAGGGAACGATTTCTCATACCCTATTTCAGCATCTAAAACTGCTTGCGAAAATCCTTTCTTGTCAAGAACCTTACCATCAACATCACATTGACCTAATTTCATACGGTATGGGATAATACCACCCGCTTCCACAATGCCTTTACAAGTCCTACACTCATATACTTCAAAAATTAAGCCTTGTTCCTCATCAATTCGGTCTGCAATTTTAACGACTGAATGATAATTAACGGAACTTTCCATCGGAACCGAAAGGGCTTGATTTGTTTTGGCTAAGACTGAATCTTGGACAAGGTGAGTGTCAAGATTGGGGCCTTGATAATGCAAAAAGTCGGTATTAGGGAGTGCATTTGGAGAATATGAAGGAATTTCAGTCCAACGAGGATATTCTCTTTTTGTTTTCAAGGTGCTTCCATTGGTCGGGTCACGATAGGAATAACAAGGTGGGGAATTATCTATCCACTTTGCCAAAGAAAAATCGTAATAGGCTTCTCTTGAACGACCTTCACAAACCACGAAAGTATAACCTTGATTGGATTCACCATCGGTTTTTTGACCTAACTCCGCACTAAGGTTTTTCTTAAAATCCTCCATCAATTGCTCGTTTAGTTCAGCGATATTTTCTATTTCTTCCTCTTGACCGCCCACATCATTTTGACAAGACATAGTTCCCGAACCGCTACTACCCTCAAGTTTAGGTTCCGTAGGGATTTTCCGAAGGTTGTTGTATTGAGGCATAGGCAACAACAATTTGTAATCGGGATTGCCTGTGGATTCAAGATAAAGAGTATAAACAGGTAAGCCTTTGAATGTGCCTCCACTTCCTGTGGAAGCATCAAGCGGTTGCGGATTCATAATTCGCATTGTTTCGGGGGCGTAAAAGACATTCATAACATCAAAAAGTGGGGGATAATCCGTTGCACCACAAGCAGGGCATTCATCAGTAGGGCGATTGTAAGAATCTTTCAAATCATACTTCCTACCTTCGTGATAAAGATTACCATTCCCTGTATCTCTTCCGTTAAAACAAGTCCTCATCTGTTGTTTAGAAATAGCATAGTTTAATTGAGAAACGGGGTAGGTATTGGTTTTAGTCGCACCTGTCCCTTTATGGGTATATGTCATTTCAACAGAAGGTGTATATTCCTTAATATCACTCCATGACTTTACTACTTTACCTTTAGGAACTTGATTGTGAACAAATTTATAACCTGTTAATCTCCCTTGTAATAAATTTCTCCTATTGCTTGGGTCACGAATCATAGTATTTCTTGCTTTAGCACCTGTCGCTTCAATGTCCTCTTGTGGGTGGTTATCGTCAGCCGTATATTCACGAAGATAATGAGTCCCGTAAGATTCTTCAAGACAACCTACTTTGGCAACATTACTGCTTCCACAATCCTTACAAGAGTCATAATGACCCGCTACTGATACTCCACAGTCTTGACAAGTGGTGACATGATTACAACGATAACGAACCATAAATAAAAACTTATTCTTTTCATTAGCGAATCCCTGCCTCCATTCTTGAAGTGATACTGAATTAGTCCAATCTTTAGGGGAGGAATAATGCCCTGCATCCACCGTTTCCCACATCCAAATAGGGTCGTGTCTTGCACAATGAGGGCAAACTAAGATACCCGAAGATTGAGATTCGGAAACGGCTACCTGTTGATAACCTACTACGAATTTTCTCATCTTATTAACAATGTTAATGATATTTCCTTTGTAGTGAGAAATTTGCCGTTGCTTATTTCCACTCTCAATTTGTGAAGGCTTCCTTTCGGGTGATATGAACATAAGGTTGAAAATATCTTTCATCAATTCTTGACCTTTAGTTGAATTGAAAGGATTCTTCTTATATCCCATGTTTAACGACCTCTCATTACCGCATCCATATCATCGGCAATCATGCCCAAAAATGCCTCTCCCGCTTCTCTATTTATCTTCCGATTGCCCAATGGGATTAGACTTGAATACGCCATAGCCCACTCAAAAGCGAACATTTGAATGAGAAGGTATGTCCATGTTCCCTGTGCGGCTACTCTCGCTTCTCGTTCTTCCTTCGGCATATAATTCCACCAATTGTCCCAAATGGTGATTGCTTTGTGTCCACATTGAGGGCATAATGATTCAAACAAACGAGCCGAAACCCACTTACCATCAATTTTGTATTCCTTAATGGGTTCAAATTCCTCCGAATTTTCCCGATTATCATAAGTCTTGGTTCCACTAACGATATACTTTTTGCCCTTTTTCAAGCCATCAGTATCTTTAAGACATTTCACTCTTCGCCAATTGTCGGGCATACCTTTTGCGACACAATAATTGATAGGTGGGTAGTATTGTTCTCCACGACCATGACCAATGTATTTTTGATAAAATGGAGTCATAGCCGTAGGTTCATATTTGTCTTTAGGATTACCATTGTCATATTGTCCGACTAAACCGCCTTTAGGTTGATAACGGTTGTCTTGTAATTTACCATCTTCTAACAATTGTCGGTGGGCGTGAAATCCCTTTTCAGTATTGCATCTTCGGATAAATTGACCTGCTCGCCAACCATTTAACATCTGTTCCTTAACAGCATCTCGTTGATTGTCAGCGAGAACCGTAGTTCCCGTAATAACTGTCCAATTTACCAAAATGTCCGAAATTGCATTGAGCCAACGACCTTTTTGATAGGCTTCCACAGGGAGTTCTTTCATTCCCTCTATCCAATACTTTGAATCTTTTCCGGGGTGGGCAACAATATGTCCAAATTCGTGTCCTAAAACAAAAAATGGGGCGGAAGATGTGTATTTTTCGGGAACCTTGTGATAATTTCCCGTTCCCGTCTTATTTGCCCCGCTATCAGTTAAACACAGCATCATTTGGTCTTTGCCGACTTCAATTTGAACCATGTCGGTCTTACCGCCGTGCATCTCCGTTCCAAGAATGAGAGGGATTGCCTCTTCACCATAAATTTGTTGAAGGGTGAGATAAGCATTCCTCATGTTCGCAGGGGCGTGGTCTGCTTGAAGAATATCTGCCATAACTAACCATACTCCAAACGACTATTTGAAGGTAGCGGTCATTCCGAAATGCTGTTAATGGCCTTCAATGACTTTTTAACATATACTCGGTAGTCCTTCATAGTCAAGTTTCCAATGTCTTGATACATGAATGTTTCCCATTGGTCATTCGTTCCCGAATAATAACTCATGTTGTAAGAATCATCTTCGTCAAAGGGCAATACTTCCCATTCAGTCGGGTTGCCTTCTTTGTCAGTAATCATGTCCCCTGCGGAATTACGAGTAGGTCGCATACAAGCCGATGTAATACCAATGAATAATCCCACCGTAGCCGATGAACCTTCTTGAGCATTGTCGCCTTGAATACATCTTAGAGAAAGCCACAATCGCAAATCATCATCACCCTTAATCGTAGTGACTTGCCCGTTAGCGAGATTTAATTCCATTGAACCTTCCACGCCTCCGAGTGCGTGAGTGGCACGGAAACAAGCATTGAAACCATTCTTCATGGTGGCTTTGTTGATGGAGTTAGGAGAACCTGTGGGGCGAGATAGCCACTCGTTGAGAAGAACTAATGCTTTGTCTTGGTATTCTTCAAGTGAGGAAAGATTTTCAAGAACTCCATAATTACCACCTTTGTCACCAATTAAGACTCCGCCATTAGAAGCATTACTTGTTAATGTAGCAAGAACACTTTCTAACTTAGCCGAAAAGGTGTTGTCTTCCACAGAATCGCCTTGTAGTGGGATAGTAAATTGATGAGTAAATCCGATTTGTTGGTTAGCATCAAAGTCTGCACCTGCTACATCAAAGAAGTTATCTGTTCCACCTTGACCAAGTTTCGCAATAGGCTTCAAGTTTTGAGCATTGGTAATCATACGACCCCACGCACCCATACCATCACCATAAGAAGGCCAACGGAATTCATTAGCCTTAGCCCCACCAATGGCGGAAGCAAAAGCCTCAAAGGATGAGTATTGACCACCTGTTTTGTAATATGGGCCAATCTGCTGTCCTCCAATGGGGGCAACAGCCATGAAATTACAAGACTTCGGAGTTTTGGTTGCCTTCAAGACATTTCCACCGATAGCAGAAATCTTAGAATCTGCAAGACCAAGCAAATCTGCTTTATCATCCGAGAAGAGTAAGGTGTCGGAAGCAATTTCACCACGAATCTTCATATATTGAGCAATAGAAACATCGGACATCAACTGTTCTTTTTGAATCTCTTCGGGGGTTTGTTTGGTTCCTTCTTTAGAAGCAGGGCGTTGTAGTCTTTCTTGATAACGAGATAACTTGTCCTTGTAAGAAGTTTTCCTCTTTTGATTTTCAACAATCATGGTAGCAATAGACCAATGAACAGGAGTAATTGTGCTACTCTTGTTTCGCACATCGGACTTGATGGAAAGCAAAACATCAGTTTCATACTTCCAATAAGCATCGGTGGACTCAAGATATGAACGGCAATTGCGAATAAAGGAATCCCACAAATCCATCAAGGAATTGTTGGTCGCATCACCCATCAAAGAGCGTGTATTACGGAGAACATATCCGTTAAGAATAATTTCACGCACGAATTCTTGTTCGTTAGAAACAGTCATACCTTCACGCATGATACCAATGTCACGACCTTTCGGGTCTTCCCCTTCTCTTGCAGGGCCAAGTCGGTGTCCAAGACAATAAGGAAGTGCATCAATAACTTCTTGACGAGTCACATGGTCTTTTCCACGAAGGAAAGCCATCGCTCTTGTCATCTTAATCAATGAATTGCTGAAACGGAAACCAAGCATACGAGTGATTAGCACAGGTGCTTGGGTCGCATTAGTAGCGTCGGGCGCACCGAAAAGTTTCCACCAATCGCTGTGAACTGATTCAAATTGGCTGTTGGTTGTGGTGGAGATGTCAGCGAGTGGCGAAGCAAAAACATCATTATCGTCTTTGAAAACATGGGTTCCGCCATAAAAGTCATCTTCAAGTCCTTGAATCATCCATCGTTGGGTGAACAGAACGGAGAGTAATGAAATATCAAGAAGTGCGCCTTGCTCATCTTCTCCTGTTCCCGAAGAATTGAAAGGCAAATCGCCAATAGTTCTCCAAACCTTGCTCAAATCAACGAATCTCATCGGGGCGATGAATCTTTCGTCACCCTTATTAGGCAACATACGCTTAATCAATTGAATTTCGGGGGTTGAGCCTCTTGAACCTGTGGCATATCTTGAAAGCAAAGTATTGAAACGGCCACCAAGACTCAAAGTTCCAAAGAGCAATTCCATGTCAATTCTGTCCACGAAAGCCAAATCGTTTCCTTTTTGGTGAGGGTTAGTGTCCATCCATGCAACGAAAGAAGGTGAAGTAAAGGTTTGTCCACGATACTCAACAGTCTTTTCAGCGATTAGACCAAGAATAGCGTCTTCAACACCACTACCGCTTCGGTTGGCTTCGTTAAAGAATTTCACAGGTTGTGTCACCACAGGTCGTGGAGTCGGGTCAAAAGAATACGAAGCAACAGTTTGACGAGTTAGAGGATTTTCTTCCGTAATTTGACGGATTTCAACACCGTAAAGAATTTCTTCGGCTCTCTTATCGTAGTCAATCTTAGCAATACCACATTCATGTAGCATTTCAGCAGAAATCAAATCCAATTTAGCATCGCTGTTATCACGATTGGAACCAAGTCGGGCATCATAGAAATGCTCTAACAAGAAATTGCGAAGTGCGAAACCTTCGTTGCCTCCCGCATCAGTATAGAGTGGTGTCCCTAAAATTTGAGCGTAGCCATTGTTATTAGAAACATCGGTAGGAACTGATGCACCATGTTCTGCAAACAAAGCCGAGAGCATAGGATAAGTGACCGCTTGCGCCGTAATGGTCGTTCCAATTCTGTCACCATCCATATCGGGCTTTGACAACAACATTTCAGCGAAGGCTTCGGGAGTCATAGGATGCTTTGAATAACCACTATCGGATTTTCGTTGTAAGAATCGGAAATCATAAAGATATGCACCCGACTTTTTCGCACCCATTTTCCAATCAGTAAATCTCCAATCTTCCCATTCACGACGAGTAGGTTCTTGGTTCTTATCCGAATAATCAACAGCATACGACATTCCCGTAGGGAAAATGTGGTATTCGTGCGGAGTTCCGCTTGGAGTCTTTTTCTTAGCAACATAACGAGGGATTACATTGAAACCATACGAATTGGCTAACAAGGTTGCCGCCGCATTGATTACGGTTGTCTTACCCGTTCCCGGAATACCCGAAAGACGACAGGTTGAATCTTTCATTAACCACGCACAGAAAAATGCTTCTAATTGCTTAGGGTCGTCAAAACCGAAAACCTTTGAAAGAGAATCCATGTGCTTACGAACATTTCTCAATTGCTCAACCATTTGTGAAACATTACCTTCACTTTGAGATTCTTCAAGTTCCGAAGTAATCTGTTCATAAAGAATATCTCCCATATTTTCCGCAGTAAAAGAAGTAAAATTGCCTTTTTGTCCTTGCGGGCCGAAACTTGAGCGACCTACAATGCTTCCGACTTGCATTTCTTCGCCATCCTTAGAAACAATTTTGAAAGGTTTGACAGTTCCACTAATGACTTTGAAATCGGTCATATCAATGTCAGCAATCTTGACTCCATCACGAAGTCCTAATTGCTTCAAACCTGCAACCATTTGACCACCGATTAGTTCAGCGAGTGGGTCTGCATCATCAACAGGTGCTACGGCATCAGCAATAGGGTTAGAAGGGTTAGAAACCTCATTAGCGGGTGGAGGGGCTAAATCGGGGCCATCACCGCTTTCAGCAGGGTTAGAGGGAGTGGGAGGGGTGGATGAGCCGCTTGGCGTTGGTAATAGGTTAGAATTTTTCCAAGAGCGCATATCCACCGCATAAATCATATCTTTCGGGACTGTGACGACATTCAAATCGCCATCAGCATCATAGGAGAGTTCAACGGTGACAGGAGAGTTTTTACCTTTTGCACCCGCATGAATACGGCGAACATACATCCAATTCTTTTCATCTTGACCGCCATTTTTGACATATTCGGTGATAAAATCATTCAAGAATTCGGGGGCTTTAGATGAATCGGCAATATCCTTTGCATCTTTAACATCTCCATTTTCCAAGTATTCAATGATAAGTGATACTGTTCCATTCTTAGGGTCGGCAGAAATCTTACTTGCCGAATTACCACCTTGAAACTTTTGTTCCTTAGCAGGTTTGATTCTGTCAAGGGCATCCATCTTTGTTTGTGAAGGGGCAATAGCCTTTCCACCTGTTAGTGCATCAATATCATCGTATTCGCTCATCTTTAAGCCTCCTTTATCAATGGAATGGTAATCAATTTGCTTCCCTTCCCGTTAGGATTAGGAACAATGACTTTCAAAGCAAGTGGACTCAAGGTTTTCCAAGCAATCGCCTTTGTTTGTGGCGTTCCATCAACCATCACGGTTTTACTCATGTCAATATCTTGTTCAAGACGAGTAGCCACATCTTTTGCATGATTTTCTTTAGGTGAACCTGCACCTACAATCATATTCATAACTCTTCCTTCAAGCATTTGGTCGGGG
>UEXN01001498.1_pt2 | contig 13275 bp, 12 predicted proteins | sample 1796711 | NCBI WGS metagenome assembly UEXN01 (sample SAMEA4772470, study PRJEB27181) | metagenome | reverse complement strand
GAGGAAGAAATTGAGGAAGAAAGTAAAACTAAAGAGTTTACATCAGGTGGTGTAGAATTTTATTACTATGCAATGAAATACTTAAATGAAAAATATGATGAATGTTTCTTGAGACCCAATTTAATAAAAGAATTGGAAAAAGATCCCAAAACAGGATTGTATATATCAGGTAATGAATACGAGTTATTATGGGAAGATAAACCTCCTAAAGAAGGAGTAATAAAAGACTCTAAAGATCCTAAGTATAAATTATATGGAAATAGATATGGTTATTTTGTTGATAAAAACTATAGAAAACTCAAAGATATCGATGGATTACTTTATGTTAATAATAAGGTTACAGAGAGAATCATGAAATGTATGAAAGGAAAATCTAGATTTATCATTTTAACGTTGAACATACAAAGAATAATTGAACAAAATGGAAAAGTTGGAGGCAAAGCTCATGCTAACATATTAATATATGACAAGAAAAAGAGCACCCTTGAAAGATATGAACCACAAGGTCCTGGATATACCTTCCTACAGAAAAAGACATCGAAACTTGTAGATGTTGATATTGTAGAATATTTTATGGATATAGGATTAATAAAATCTAAAGATGATTATTACGAACCAATCAAATTTTGTCCTAAGTGGGACAAATGGCAAGAGGGAAAAGTAGGGCATCAAATGTTACAAAATCTTGAAAGTAAAGAATTTTCTAAAAGTTGTGCAACTTGGGCAATGTGGTATGTAGATGAAAGACTGGAAGACCCAAATAGATCTCGTGAAAGTATAATCCAAGATTCTATTGAAGAAATGCAGAGCAGTTCTAAAGGATTTACTAAATTTATCAAGAAATACTTTCAAATTATTAAAGATTATAGAGATAAAAACTAATTTTTATAAAACAACTTTTATAAAAATGGATTACCCTAAAATCAAAAAAGACTATCCTTGTGGAAGACAATGCAAATATATTGTTAGAAACACACCATGGACTAAATGTAAGTGTTCAGATAAACTTGTAATCGTCAGCAAGGGAAGCAATATAACAACAACATTGTACTAATCCATCGTTGAAGTCAAGTGAATACTTAATATCAGAATTTGGTTCATAATTAAACTTTTTAGCAAAATCTATATCAGTTGGATAAAATTCTTTCAAATCGTTACAATCTTCTTTAACATCACCACTTAACCAAACATCTTTCTTCTGTTCTGCTATCCAGTTATCAGAATATTTTTCTTCACTCTCACGTGAGAGTTTCTCTATCTTATTCAATACGCCTGTTGGTAATACAGTCTTAAAAAAATTGTTAGTTCTGACAAAACACTTAGTAGGAGATAACATCTCAATCACAGTAAGCTGAATAGGTTGTGGTGGAATGAGTTTAGTAACGTGTTCACGACATATCGGACATTGTGTAAGTTTTTCACCGCATTCCCAACATATCTCGTGATGACAAGGTTCAAAAACAGATACTTTCTTTTTCTCTAAACATACACAACATTCCTTTTTCATATAATTAAGATGAGCAAAGTAAATATCGTTAACATCTAATGTTTTTATGTTACGAGAGTTATAAGTTTTGGCAAGATAACAATTAAGATTCCAAGAGATGGCATCTTGATAAACCTTGTTACGTAGGGTCATGATGTTACGAGAGTTGAAGTGATACGATGCTTTCTCGTTACGGAAAGGATTGATAAGAGTAATACGAGACCATGCTTTACCAGTCATAAGTGCATAAACCAGAGCTTGAGTCAAAGCATTGTCTTTCCATTCTGGATCGATACTAGCTTTGATTTCCCAAAGATGAACTTCATCATAAGGTCCTTCTTTCTTGTAGAACACAGCATCAGCTATACCTGTAATCCAAGGCATCTGAAGATTTGCCTGAATAGACAATTTGTCGTTATCTGGTTTAAATTGTATTACTTTGGGTTTCAAAGCATACCAGTAACGTTCAAGTCTATCAATTGCTTCTTTCGGAAAGGTAATGAAAAGCTTGTTATACATAGCAAGATGAAGTTGAGAATAGATGTAAATACCCTCAAATTGTTGTTTGTTATTGTTAAGATTAGAACGTTGGATGAATCTACAATAACGTTTGTACGATGCTTCGATACGTCGAAAGATGTGCATATACATAGGATGTTCTTTCAGTTGGTCAATAGAATTAATAGCAGGCCAACGTCCAGACCAAGTAGAAGTGATAAGGTTCTCGATAATAACACCTACCATCGCTCGTTCTTCCTCACACAACATAATAGGACGTTTAACTGTAATCTGACCATCGAAACATCTATCACTTTGATACATCTTGACTTGTTCTTTAATTTCTAGTCTAGTATCATAGAACAAAACGTTTTGTCTGATAAGTTCTGTAACACATTTCTCCATATCCATATAATCTTGAAACTTAAAATCTTTCATATTTTTACCTTGACGAATACGTTCTTTATTAGGATGAGGACATTCGTCAAAATACTTTAATACATTGGTAAACTTGTCTTTGTATGCTGGAACAAAGAAGTCAACGGTTTTCTTAGCACGAGTGATGGCAACAGTGATAAGATTAACAACGATGTCATCAGAGAAGTTAGAAAATGCACGTTCAAGCGGAAAAGTCATAAAGACAATAACATGATCGCGTTCTAAACCCTTGGAAGAGTTAGCAGTGGATAAGAAAAGTTTATCTTCTTCAAACTTCTTGTGGTTCTTGTTAAGATTATAACGTTGTTCCATCAAATGCATACGAAATCTAGCAACATCACCAAGAGCACCTTTGACAGTGATAGCAGAACTGAAAGTAAGAACCATAGTATTCTTCTCACCATACAAATCAATTTTCTCTTTTGCTTGTTGAAATATCTGTGAATAAGAGTACAAACGATTCCATGTTACCTTTGCTTTGGATGTTTTGTTCTGTGACTTCCAACCAGCAATCTCATGAGAGAACTCAGGATAGTATTCAGTAAGAGTTTTCTGTAGAGAAACAAGGATGTTACGAGGAACACGAGGCGTGATGTTCATGTAGAACTTCTCGACGTTATCTTCAGTATTGTTAAGTAACGACCAAAGAAGACTTTCACGAGGTTCTTTTTGAATGGATTGAAAGACATCGCCAGCAAAGACAATCTTAGAATTAGGAAAGAAATACTTGAAAAAGAAAAAACAATTCTTCTCCAAATCCTGAACTTCATCGATAAAGATAATTTTTGGTTGGTTCTCTTCAGGTTCTGCTTCGCCATCCAAACACTTCTCGTAACAAAAACGACGTTTACCATCAAAGTTTGGTAGATCAAGATACTTATAACCCAATCGTTTACAGATAAAGTAAACAATAGAGTCAAAAGTCGAAACACGAACCTTACCGCGAAATCCATAAGGTTTGAGTTTACGTTTGATTTCGTTCTTGATACAAACATTGAAAGAGATAAACATCATATCCTCAGGTTTGTAAGTTTGCTTGAGGACAAGATTAATCAACATACCAAACAACATGGTTGTCTTACCACAACCAAAAATACCATTGATGACATAATACTTACTTTCATTCTTGACCACTGACTTGATGATGCTTCGTTGATCCTTACGCCAAGGGAAAGAAAGGACGTTGTAGAAGAGTTTGAATCGTTCAACATACTTATCCTTCTTTCCAAGAGAATGAGAAGAACCAATCTTCTTGAAGAAGGTTTGGTATTGAGAGACCGTGAGATTGTTATACTTGTTCATTTTGAAATTGTTACCATACGTTTTGTTTCCAAAAAGTATAAAAAATTTTCAGTTTGGTTCATTTTTCCATATGAACCTCAGCATATCATAAACTATCGTATGAGGAGGATGGCCACAATGAATCTCGTCGCCATAATTTGGAGAATACTGTTTTGATAGAACATTGTGAGCATTATTTGGTAATTTCATAGGTAAATCATCGATATTTTCTTTCTTGATAGGAAATATGTCATCTTTTACCCAAGTTTCGTTAAAGTTTAACATAAAGTCATCACCAATCCAATTCTCAATCTTAGAAATCTTGTTATCACCAACATCAGTAACAAAGAAGATGTCCATTACAGGGTTCAAATGTTCTAACATCTTAATTCTCAAACCGCCTTTGTAATATGAAAAGTCTTCAGTTGAACCCAACATAAAAAGTGTTTCTAATCCATGCTTATTGAGTGTGTTTCTAAATTCTGGTGTAAACATGAATTTTTTATGTTTTGCGTGGGTATGTGCATCCAGATCATCATCCCAAGGTAAGAATGTTTTATGTCTCTGAAATCCCATAAGAGTACCACCAGAAATCCAAAATTCTATCTTACATTCTTCAAATGCTCTATTTACACGTTCGTACATCTCTCTCATCAATAACAAAAATTGTTCTTCTAATAAGAAAGCAGTTCCTTTCACTGGTAGATCCGGAACCTTGTATTGTTTTTCACCTATCTTGTATTCTAGATTTGGCTTTATCAGAACATTTGTTCTGTTCTTAGAACTTTCTTTGTTGAAAGCAACGAATATGGATATATACACCACTAAAAATATCAAAATAATGTAAATATAGTTCATTTTATATTGAATACAATATAAAATTTTAAACTTCATACGAAGGAGGTATTGATGAACTACTTTCATAACTTGGAAGTATAGATTCTTCTTCATCGTCTGGAAGAATTACCTTTGAACTTGAATTTGCACTTTCAATTATAATACATACAATCAAAAATATAAAAAATAACGATACGAAAATAGTTTTTGAGTAATTTTTCATTATTTTACCATTAATATAATATGTATCATAATCATCGTTATACCAACAATCTAAAACCTTGTTATTGTATTTATCTACTATCTTACTGAAATTTAGATCATATGGTATCACGTTACTCTTAAAAGTACAATCAAACTCGTACGGATAATATGAAATCATAGTATTATTGGATATCAATTTTACACAGTAACACATAGCAACACAAAATTCTGTAAAACAAGGACATCTTATCCATCCTTGTGTATCTTTAAACGATACTGGATAAGTAACATTTGTAATTTCACAATTACCTTTTCTGTCACCAATATTATCTGTTCCCAACAATGCCATAAAAACACAGAAAACAGAAACACTTAACCATATAACTCTTGTAATGTTTAAGTATTCCATTATTTTGAATATTATTTAAAAAAGTATAATTATAAATGTATAAGGTTGGTTATACAACAGGAACTTTTGATTTACCTCACCATGGACATTTTTCTCTCTTAGAGAAATGCAAATCATATTGTGATAAGTTGATAGTTGGATTGGTATCAGATGAACTCGGTGTAAAACAAAAGCGAAAACCTATATTATCGTATGAACATCGTAAATGTATACTTGAGAACTCAAAATGGGTTGATCATGTTGTCGTCTTTGATGGAACATCGAAACAGATTGATTATCAGAAAATGAAATTTGATGTCTTGTTCATATCAGATGAGTATTTTGGTGCCGACGAGTATTCTCATTTTAAAGATACACCAGTATATTATTTCCCTAGAACCATTAATGTTTCAACATCTGATGTATTCAAAGATATTGTTAAAAGAGTAATTGATGAAACTTCTTTATATAATTCAGGAACAGGGAGTGATATAATTAAGTTCAAATATAAAAATGATAAAGCTTATGTTATTAAATCTATTAACATTGCTCTCAAAGAAGAAAATACCACAGCAAATGTTTTCAATATGTCAATACCACCGCCAAGAAATTGGAAGTTGATTGGAGAACAAGAGAAAGATTTGCCTTTTCTTTCAGGTATTAATCCTAACAGAGAAATAGAAATTTGTAAGTTTCTTATGAACAAACCTTGGTTTCTAGTTGAAAATATAGTCATAAAAACAAAACATATAGATAGAATTATGACAGATACAGATCATATTAACGAACATAGAAAACATGCTAACACTATAGTATGGTTAGTACAAAAAGATGGAGGTATTACATTAGATAAGTTTTTTGTCGAACAAAAAGCTAATTTACAAACAAGAGAGTATTATTATAATACAGTTAGAGATGCTATAGAACAAATGAGAAGTTTAGGTATTTTGCACATGGATCTACATGCTCAAAACATCGTTGTAAAAGACAATCAAATATCTATCATAGACTTTGGTTGGTGTTTACATCGTTCATTTATTATGGAAAAAGATGAAAGAGGTTATTATGAAACTTATCTTGATCTAAATTTTGATTTAACTCATTTCAGAGAATCATTGGTGGTAATGGGTATAGAAAAAGAAATACCATCATGTCTTCTTTAGAAAACCTATATCATTGCTTCTAGTGTTTTTTGAAAGTTTGATTTTAGGTTTTAGAAGTCCCTTAACTTTGTATTTTGGTTCTCTACCTATATATCTAGCACATTGAATCAAAGTTATACCTACTAGTAAAATTGTAATCAGAAGATACCAAATGTTGGGTGCTATGACTGTAGGTATGTTTAGGGTTAAATTAGTGATAGCATTAGTTTCACCAGGATTATCGCTCTGGCATGCTGTTTGTGTCAGATTTCCGTTGGCGTCTGCTATAAAACATTCAGCTCCAGGACAATACTGTTTGAAAGTAATGGGATCTGCCATAGAACCACCATTTTCTGCCTTGGTTTTATTTAGAAGAGATTCAATAGAACTGTCGATAACGCAAAAACAAGGACCTGTTGAATTTGGACCGGCACAAGGACAATTTTGAGTTAAATTTATAGAACCATTTGAATCTGCTGTTTGAAGATCAAATTTTGACATAATACATAACGTTGAACCTTTACATGAAGCATTTGAACCATAATCTGTTGTGGTTGAACCATTTATAATCTTAATAGCATCAGGATATATACATAATGGATCGCAATCTTTAGTGTAAGAAGAAGAATCTGGGTATAATTCTTTGGCTTTCGTAGTAAATGCACTTTCAGGAGAAAAACATCCACACCACTCTTTGATAGACGGATAATTAGATATTGTTGATCTACTAAAATTACTACACATGTCGCCTATGGTATCGTTACCAATACCATAAAGACCCGAAGGATAGTTTAGAAAAAAACTTTGTAACGAGTCAGTCATATTTGTATAGTATATACTTTGATTATCTACCAAGCGAGGTTTGGTTCCAACTGGAGCATTATTCTGAAGATAAGAGTTTGGTATGGGTGTAGCAAAATGTCTAATAATTATAAATTTAGATATTAAACCAAGTTTGTTTACAAAACTGACCAAAGTTGATTGGTCGTTAGTAACTTTAACCTTATTTATAATAAAAAGTAAAGAAGAAGAATAAAAATTAGGCGTTGATTGTGTTAACCATGTATTATACCATGTTTCTTGAGAGACCATGTTATTATTGTTAATACCTGTAATGCCATATACCAAATTATTTGTAGAAATTTGAGTTTCTTCTTTTTCTTGATCAGTAAGTTGTGTATCGATAACATTTGCTATATCACTTAATACATTTGTAACATCCTCTGTTATATTTATCTCATCTATATTAAGAGTTGTAAACCAACTCCAATCTATTGTATTGATTGGATCCGTAATTCTTGACATTTTATATTAATAAAATTCTATAGATAATTTATACAAAACTACACTTTGCGAAGTTGTAGTATATTGTATTTGTAAAAATTTTGTCCCAGATGGGGCATGAAAATCTACATATATAGGATAGTAAGGTGTTATTGATTGAGCAGAATACTTACCTACATCTACGTTATTATCAGTTACTACTTTAAAACTGATTTGTCCAGGTTGTGAAAATATAAGTGTAAATTTACCTGTATTCCTATATCCAGTATAGGAATCAAGATAAACTTTTCCTATATCCAATGTATAACTAGATGTTGTGGAATCAAGAACTTTGAGTTGATTGTATGTACTTGATGATTGAAGTGGGTTAGATGAGTTGCTCTGCATATATAAAACATACTCTCTGTTTTCGTATTTTGACATATACACAAGATAAAAAACAGTAACTAAGATAATAAGTACCATGGATAAAACGGTGTATAATCTATTTACTATTGTCATTTTAAATTGAATATTAAATATAAAATTACAAATGAAAATGGAGCTCAAAGCTCACGCTTACGATATTACTCTCAAGGATGATGCTATCGCCAGAGATGGTGAAACGCATCTAGAGATACAACTTTGGTGTTTTGACAAAGACTCACAGCCATGTTTAGTCCGTGTTCGAGACTTCCCAGTCATGTGCAAGATGGAACTACCAATCACTACAGATACTTTTGGAAACATGATAACATGGGATGAAAATACTACTACTGATCTTCTAGATGAGATTAGAAACTATATGAATAATAAAGAACTTGAACCATTTATATTCAATAAATTTACTAATTTTACAAGATTGTATTACTATTCAGGCGGTCGCAGATTTCCATACGTTGTTCTTGGATTCAAAACAATCAAAGATATGAGAACTGCTTCGCGACGTCTAAAAACGTTCTATTCTAGAAATTTTAGTAAACTTAACCTGATATTCAGAGAGATGGAAATCGATCCTTATAACAAAATGTTTTCAATGAAGAATTTGGGTCCCACTGAACGTTTCTCATGTCAAGTCAAAGAGATTCTTCCAGATGATGAAGAACGTATCACTAAATCAGGACCTTCTTGGAGACCATTTAGAGAATATGAAGCGAACTACAGAACTTTGAAGAAAATACCAGATGAGATGTGGTTCACATATCCTATCATATTCTCGTGGGATGTTGAATGTTATTCACATAACCCCAAAAAGTTCCCTTCTAAGCATAATTCTAAAGATCGCATATTTTCAATATCTATCACTACTCAAGTTCATATGAAAGAAGATACTCGTAAAGACATCATTATTATCATAGGTCCAACAGAACCATTAGAAAATGTTATAACATATAATGTAGAAACAGAAGATGAATTAATACAGAAGTTTTTTGATTTGGTTAAAGAAGAAGATCCGGATGTTTTTATCGGTTATAACATCTTTGGTTTTGATTACGATTATCTTGATGCTCGTATTTTGACATCTGGACAAGAATGGGATAACATTGGAAGATTGTTGGAACAGAAATGCGAGATTAAAGATATAAAATGGCAATCCAGTGCTTATGGACATAACAACATCAGTTATATAAAAGCAGCCGGTCGTATTTCCGTCGATATGTATCCATACATCAAGCGGGATTACAAACTTCCTATGTATAACTTGAACACTGTTGGTCATTACTTTCTCGGTGAGAACAAGACAGACTTGAAGTACGATGAGATGTTCCAAATACATAAAGAGATGACAGAATCCATGAAAGTATTGAGAGAGACAACTGGTAAAGATAACTCTATAGAGGCAATGAATGTCCTGAAAGATTACAATCTCAAAAAACACGAAGAATACAATCTTAAGAAAGCAATAGAAGGTAATACATTAATTGTAAAGTATAATGTCCAGGATTCCGTTTTAGTGTTGAAGTTATTTGAGAAACTTAACGTTTGGATTTCCCTGATTGAACTTAGTTCGATTGTACGTGTTACACCAATGGAGTTCTTTACTCGAGGTCAACAAGTTCGTTGTATTGCTCAACTCTATCATGCTAGTTCTCATAAGAACATTGTATTAACACGACGCGATGCTGACTTCATTTATTTCAATGGTGGTTATGTTGCTGATCCACGTGCTGGTTTCTGGGAATTGGTGATATGTTTTGATTTTAACTCTCTGTATCCTTCTATTATGATTGCTTATAACATCTGTTTTACTACATTATTGAGAAACGTTGATGACATAGAAAAAGATAAATATCATCATTTTAGCATAGATCAAGAAGAACCAGTTGACGCTAAACCCCCGAGTAACGATAACTTTGATTATGGTGGTTACTTTGATAACGATGGTGATGAAAAAGAAGAGAAAGGAAAGAAAGTCAAGAAACACTATGATTTTGGTTTTGTAAAGAAAGACGTTCAACGTGGTTTATTGCCTGAAATCTTAGAAAATCTTCTCAGTAGTCGTAAACAAGCAAAGAAAGAGATGAAGAAAGCAACTAAGATGATGGAAGCATTTGATGATAACATACTCATTCCATATCGCGAGAATAATGATATCAATGTTGAAGATTTGAGTGATAGAGGACAAGAACTAATGAAGGAATACTTTAGTATTGAAAATGGTCCTGTTAAAGATCATAACGAGAATATCAATAAAGAGTTCTTCGGTTTCAAAGTGAAAGAAACCATGTTTAACAGTCGACAGCTTGGCTTGAAGGTATCTGCTAACTCTATCTATGGTTTCTTGGGTGCTCAGGTATCTGGTAAGTTTTCTTTGATTGAAGCATCAATGTGTGTAACATCTCGTGGTCGCGAGCTTATCATACAAGCTAGTAAGTTCTTCGAAGATAAATATGGAGCAGTAACAGTATACGGAGATACTGATTCAACAATGGTTTACGTTCCTTCTTTGAACAACGATCCATCTAAGGTTTGGGAGATGGCAGAGGTCATGGAGAATCACATCAATGGTAAAGATGGTCGTGGTGAGGGTATATTTCCTCCTCCATTGTATTTAGAGTTTGAAAAGGCAATGAGATCTCTATTTATGAAGAAAAAGAAGTACGCGTATATGACTTATGATAGAAAAGGTAATATTATCAAAGAGAAGGGTTCAGATAACTATGAATTGAATGTCAAAGGTATTATCTTGGCTCGTAGAGATAATTGTCAGTGGTTGCGTGATACATATGAAAGATGTATTCGAGCGATATTCGATGAAAAGACAATTTACGATGTTTATGATATTGTGAATAAAGCGATTGTAGATTGTATCGAGTTAAAGTATAGCGATGATAATCAAGAAAATATGAAGAAGATAACAGATCAACTATCCATTATTCGCGGAATGGGTTCTAATTACAAGAGTAAATCATACTTTTTAAGTATCTTCTCAGACTTGATGAAATCTCTTGGTAAACCTATAGCTCCCAGTGAACGTTTCAAATATGTTGTAGTAAATGATCATCAAGAACGTGATAAGGTTGGTTATCGTATGAGAACTGATGAGATGTTTATCGAACATTGGAATGAAGCCGAAATGACATACGGCGAACCATTACCCGAAGGGTTTGAACCAAAACCAGATACTTATCCACCAGAAGAGATAGATTCAGCATACTATATCATGAATGTATTGAAAGAACCAATAGATCAACTTTTTGAGTTTGGATTTGCTCGTGTGCTAGACAAATACCAAAATGTAAGATATCAACCAAATAACAAAAAACGCCGTTGTAAACCAGTATGTATATCGACACCTGTTAAGATGGTCGAGATGCTTATATTAGATAGAGATAAACCAGTCAAAGAAACTTTGAAAACAATAAAATTACTACCAAATTGGTTTAGAAATGTTCAAATTTGAATTTATTTACATAAGATATGTAAATAAAATGATCCGGAAGAATAGTGATGCAAGGAAAAAAGGCAAAGATAAAGTGAAAGAACACTTTAAACGTAACGGCAAGTATACATCAAAAAGTATACGTAAGAAAGAACAGGAACGTAAGAAGGAGAAGTAGTTAACAGCATGGTTTTGTTTTACTACAACAACAGATTCTTGCTATACAACAAGAAAAAAGCGCAAAGATTCCAAGTCCTGTGTATATAGCGATTGTTTGAACGAGTTCAACATCATCATTTGATATGAAGCACTCGTCGCTAGTATTATTCATTTATATAAGGTAAAATTTAAGATTTTTCGTTTCTTTCTTTTTTACTTCTTTTATAGTTTATGTATAGGTTAGCCCAAACTCCAAACATCGTCGTTGTCGTCGCAAAAGTTTGAATTCTTTGCATAAACATCTTTTTTATACTTATTGTATAATTTTTCAATTAAAAATTTATGGAAAACACATGATGAAGCAGAATTTTTACATCTACAGATATAATTATCATTAGATTGAAGATACTCAGTTGTAACAGGGGTTTTGATACCTGACAAGTAATAATCTACTGGTATATGTTCTATTTCTACTTGTTGATTTGGTAATACTAAATGAACAAATTCGTATAACGAGATATTACCGAAACCAGTACAAATAGTATCAAAAACTATATCTCTGTTATTGTCATATGCTAATATTAGTTCATCAAAATATATTTTTCTAAACTTGTACAATGAGTTATATTTTCTCGCTTGAATTTCATCTTCAGATCTAATTACAAGTATATGTGTTGCTTCGTCTGGTATTTCGACAGGATGTTGTTTTTCCTCTAATTCGGTATAACCAAAACACCAATTTAGTATTTTGGAAAACATTTTTATAAGATAAATTTATAAAAATTATTCATTAATATCTGAAACTCTTGTAATTCTAAAAGTTATAACACCAAGTTCTCGTGCTTGTTGAAATTCAGGGTTTCTTTCATATATTTCTATTGCATCTGCTTTAGATTGTGGTTCTGGACCAAATTTTCTATAATCGATTGCTTCAAAAACTTGGTCGAAATACAGAAAATATTGTAATCTTGTGATTATTCCTGTAAAATATCTACCTGTATGTTTTTCTTCAATACATATAACATCTCTATCTTGATAATGTTGATTTTCACCATCATAAAGTCTTAGCATATACTCTTTTTCTCCATTAAAATATTGGAGGAAGTAATATGCGTTGACTTCGATGTTATGAGAATCCATTTTTAGTCATATTTTCTTTTAGTAATTTACTTCATGAATGGTTGTTTTGACATGTAAGATCTTACACCAATCTTTTCTGAAACACTTTCGCCCATAACACGTTTTAACGAATCAAAGTATTCCATTTCGAATTTTTCAGCTGATAATGTAACATTCAGTACAACATAATTAGAATGTGTTTTTTCAAGTTTCACTTTAATATCTTTCAAACCAATATAACCCATCTGGTCTTCCCAACTACTAACAATAAGATGTTTCTGGAATCCTTTAACTACGGTGCTTGATGTTTTACCTTCTAACATAACATAAAGTTTAAAACTTTTAGTTCTTCCAGATTTCTTTGAGGATTTTGGAGCAGGTGTTTTAGGCTTCTTTGCAGATTTGGGAGCAGGTGTTTTAGGCTTCTTTGAGGATTTCTTTGAGGATTTTGGAGCAGGTGTTTTAGGCTTCTTTGCAGATTTTTTTGCAGCAAGTAACTTTTTACCAATAACTCCACTTTTCTTAACACAACGACCAGTAGAGGGGTTTATAATTTTTCCTTCAGGACAAGGTTTTG
>UEXN01002402.1_pt1 | contig 13278 bp, 16 predicted proteins | sample 1796711 | NCBI WGS metagenome assembly UEXN01 (sample SAMEA4772470, study PRJEB27181) | metagenome | reverse complement strand
CCCCACCATATTATGTCTGGATTCTTATCAAAGTATGAACACACATTTAGTTCCCAAGAACTTCGATATATAATATTGGTTGGGTCGCCTTTATACTTCTCAGGAAACTTTGGTTTAAATCTACCTTGATGGTATTTCATACAATCTGTATAAATAGTTGATACAAAAACCTATTTATTTCAAAGGTACGATAGATGTCTGCTGCTAATAAGATTGCTGCTAGAGAAAAGAACGGAAAAAAGAACTTTATTTTTCCCCCAGAAATCCAAGATAAAAACTACATGATTTTGAAGGTGATGGAAAAATCAAGAGATGACGTTAGAACAAAAACTAAAAAGACTACTGGCAGAAATTATGTGTTGCCAATCCCAGCGCAATTAGCAGTAAATTCAAAAGTTGAATACGAAGCAGGTGGTATCGGAGCATTTGCTGCTGCTGCTGCAGGTAGATTGAATGTACAAGGTGTACAAAATGACCTCCAAAATGTTGTCAGTTCAGGTCTGGCAGGAGTAAAAGACGCATTTAATTCTCAAAATATTTTTGATGGTGATGCTGAAAAAATATTAACAGATAATCAGCAAGTTGCTGCAATAGGACTTGGTGGTGTAGCAACACTCATAGCAAGTAAACTCGGAGGATTAGGCACTACAATTGCTGGTGCTGTTAGTGTCAATTCTTTTGTACAAGGAGCAGGTCTGGGAGCAGGAGTAGCAATTAATCCACATATGGCAGTCTTATTTAAGTCTGTTGGACTACGAACATTTGGATTTCAGTATAAGTTTATCGCTAGGAATCAACAAGAATCAAACACTATCAGAGATATAATAAGAACTTTAAAATATCATATGCATCCAGAGTTTTATGCTGGAAATTTAGCGTTCAAATATCCAGATAGTTTTGAGATAGAATTCTCATCAAATAGAAAAGACTGGTTGTTTACTATTAAAAACTCTGTTCTTACTGATTTAACTGTAAACTACAATGGTGAAAACATGCCTATCTTCTTTGAGGATGTTGGCGCACCAGTTTCTATTGATATACAGATGACATTCCAAGAAACTGAGATATTCACAAAGGCAGATTATCCAGAATTAGATGATATTGAAAAGAAAAGAGATGTGGAAGATCTTAATCGTGGTATATTTGCCGAAGATGTTCCGCCATTCCGATCAAGCAACCAATAAGGTAGGATACAATGGCATTACCATTTATAAATTCGAAGACTAGAGAATTTCAATACTATTCTTTAGAAAACCAATCAAAAATGATTGATGGTATGAACTACGTTATTGATCAACTTGATGATCAAAATGGTATATTAAGTCAAATTCAAGATTTCTTAGATCAAACCTACGAACTACACAGAGAGTATTACAATTTAGGAAGAGAAGACAGAAGAGAATCAATACGAGCTCGTAACAAAATTGATGCAAAAGGTGCATCAAAAAAGAAATCAGGATCGGGCGAAGGCGAAGGTGGTCCAGGATTTGCTTTACCAATTATTGCTGGTTTGGGTCTTGGCGCACTTGCCACAACATTTGGTGGCATCAATAACAGATTAGTCAAGTTGATAGAAAAGTTAAATGAGAAATTTACTAAAGCAGGCAAAAATCTTGAAACTGGAGGTAAGAAGGTTGATGATGGAGCAAAAAAGGTAAAAGGTAGTGGCACAAAATTAGATGAAGCAGCAGATGATTTTTCTAGCAAAACAAAGAAAACCGCAGACAAAGTAAAGATATCAGGTCAGCAAGTAGCAGATGATACTTTGAAGTTAGGTTCTAAAATAGACGACGCAGCGAGAGCAGGTAAATTTGGTGCTGTATTAAAAGTAGCTGCAGAATCAGAAAAAGTAGGTGGAGTTTCAAAGTGGTTAGACTCAACAACAAGTGGCAAAATTGTATCTAAAACTTTTGGATTTGCAACCTTTATCGAATCTATTGCAGCAAATGCGAAAGACGGATGGGATATCGCTTCAGCAGAGTTAGATCAAGACGTTGGAACCAGAATAAAGAAAGAAGATCTAGGTGGAGTAATTGGTGGTGCTATTGGTGGAGCAGTTGGTCTTGTTTTCGGTCCAGGTGGAGTCTGGTTAGGATTGTCACTAGGAAACTGGGTTGGCGAAACTATTGGTAAGATTTTTGATGATGAAAATTTCCGAAAACCTTTCCTTGAAGGTGATCAAGAACTCGCAAATCTTAGAGAATTAAATAATACAAGAATGGCAGCATTAATTGATGATAAGAAAAATTTATCTGACGAAGAATTTGAACAAAAAAAACGAGAAATAAAATCAGAATATGACAATCTCGATAAGAAAAGAGAACAGTACGGCAAAATTGAGAAGTTAGAAAATGAAGCTCAAGCTGCTCGTGTAGATGCAAACGAATATTTTGTGAGAATGGAAAAGCAAATTAAAGCAGGTAATAAAACTGCTGTGGCAGAATTTGAAAGACTCGAAAACATTTATCTTAAAAAGGAACAAGTATTCCAAGATGCAGCAAAATTGTTCCTTGACCCAGTAGGAACTTTAAGAGAACAGGGGATATTAGATGAGCAACTTATTGGTGGTCATAAAGTAAGTAAAGAAAATATTAAGAACATGAGTAGCCAAGACCTGATGACACAAATACAAACAGGGAAGTTAAATGGCAATACTCTAAAAGAAATGAGGGCAGAACTCAAAAGAAGAGGTGAGTCTATCTCACCAGTAGATAAATTAGACGAACTTAAAGCAGAACAAAAGAGTTTATCTGGAATGCCTGGACAAGGTTCTATGATGAGGTTGCAGGCAATAGACAAAGAAATACGAAAACTAGAAAGTGGAAGTGCTGACGTTTCAGGAGACCCTAATCAAGTAAGATTGACTGGAGGCGGAAGAACTGATTTCAATTTTAAATCATATATGTCTAAAGTTGCCGAAAAAGAAAGTGCTGGAAGTGGAGGATATAAAGCAATCGGTGGTTCTGGTCGTCTATATCTTGGTAAATACCAAATGGGTTCTGCAGCATTAGAAGATGCAGGTTTGCTCAGAACAGGAAGTTATGATAGAGAGGGCGCATCTGCATGGAAAAATGATAAGAACTGGGTCGGTGTCAGTGGGCATCGAGAGTTTTTAAATTCTCCTAGCATTCAAGATAGAGCTTTCAAAAGATACACCATGAGAAATAAATCAGCATTAATGAAAGCAGGTATTATCAACAAAAATACCGATAGCGGAACAGTTGCTGGATACTTAGCTGCCTCACATTTGTTGGGAGCTCAATCTATCATAGATGGTAAAATAACTAGTGTTGACGGGTTCGGAACTAGAGGGACAGAATACTTCAATCTTGGTGCAGCAAGTCAAGGAGGATTCAGTATAGCACCAACTGGAACTGGTAATATTTCAGGTGGTAGTTCTGGTGCGGCAGTTTTAGCAGCATCTATGGGGCAAGAAAAGGTAAATCAAGTAAATGTGAATGCTTCTCCGACTGTTATGATGGATCAATCAGTAAATCAAACCAATTCAAGTAGTATGTATGTTAACCCAAATCCGCGCAATACAAATGGAACTGGCGTAAGAACAGATGTGGTGCGACCATGGCAATAGAACTTACAGAAGCAGCAAAAAAGAAGATTTCTGATATTGCACTAGAGCAATCTCTAACCACATTGAAAGTTAGACTATTCATTACAGGTGGTGGTTGTTCTGGTTACAATTATGGATTCACGTTTGAGGAGAAGGCAGAGGAAGATGACTTCGAAGTTGATAATCTCCTTGTAGACTCTATAAGTATGCAGTATCTTCAAGGATGCACAGTAGACTATCAAGACGATGGTCTCAATGCTCAGTTTACTATAAAGAATCCAAACGCAACAGCGACCTGTGGTTGCGGACAAAGTTTCGCTACATAAAAAACTTTACTTTTTGGCGGAAATCCTTTATAATAGAGTCTATTCTAAACCAATAAGGGATTCTAAATGATCGATGTCATGACAAAAGAAAAGTTCTCCATTATCGTAGAAGAACTGGTAAGAGATCATAAACTAACATATCTCGATGCAGTGCTACATTGGTGCGAAAAGAATCAAATGGAAGTGGAAACTGCAGCAAAGTTGATATCACCACTGATCAAACAAAAGATGACAGTGGAGTGTCAAGAGTTGAGAATGATCAAACAAGAAGGTTCAAAACTTCCCATATGATGATCATGAATGCGTTTGATACATACAAAGTATATCTTGCGTTGAATCAACATTTTACTCGTAAGACTTATGATTATTTTAAATATAATGGCAAAGTCCGAGCAAGTGAGTCTGCCTTTCTCAGTAGAAAAGATCGATACTTTTTTGAGAAAGCATCACGCAAGTTTAAGAAAGAAGAATTCGTTCAGTTCCTTTTAGCAAACTATACTTCTGGAACTGAGCACTGGATTGGGAATCTAATGTCAGGTGAGAACCTGATACATATGAAGAAGTGGAAAAAGAAAATAGATTCCTTGACTTATACCTTTAAAGAGGATATAATAGGTATTGTGGATCAAGATGTATCTCTTGATTCATCTTTGAAGATGCAAGACGGCAGACATCCATTGTTATATCGTCTGTATCTTCGTAAAAAGATTTCGTTGGAAACATTGATCATTCTTGATGATTTGGTTGGTTATTCTAAATTATGGTCAAAGTATGATGATAGAATGATGAATGATCTATTGTTTCTGATGAATAAGTATCGCCCATTTTTCCACCAAGCGATACAGATTGACAAGGCAAAATATCGAAGGATAGTTCTCGATTCCTTTGCCTAATTTTATATTATGTAATACTGTGGATACGATAAACATACAACGCTAATACGAGGTAAACATATGTCTTTTGCAAGTCTAAAGAAGTCACGTGGCAGTTCTTTGTCACATCTAGTTCAAGAATCCAACAAACTCTCTGCTGGTGCTCAGCAACAAAACCGTGGTGGTGATGATCGCTTCTGGAAACCAGAGGTTGATAAGTCAGGAAACGGTTTTGCTGTAATTCGCTTTCTGCCTGCGCCTGCTAATGAGGATGTTCCATGGGTGCGTGTCTTTGATCACGGATTCCAAGGAACAGGTGGTTGGTATATTGAAAACTCTCTTACAACTATCGGTGAAAAGGATCCAGTCGGTGAGTTTAACTCTACACTATGGAACAACGGAACCGAAGCTGGTAAAGAACAAGCAAGGAAACAGAAACGACGCTTGAAGTACCATGCTAACATCTATGTTGTAAAAGATCCCGGTAATCCTGCTAACGAAGGCAAAGTATTCTTATACTCCTTTGGTAAAAAGATTTGGGATAAAATCAACGAAACAATGAATCCTGAGTTTGAGGATGAGACACCAGTAAACCCATTTGACTTCTGGGAAGGTGCTGATTTTAAATTGAAGATTCGTAAGGTTGAAGGATATCGGAACTATGATAAGTCTGAGTTTGATTCCGCTTCGCCATTAATGGCTGGGGATGATGACGAGTTAGAGAAGGTGTACAATCAACAGCATTCTCTACAAGAGTTCTTAGATCCAAAAAACTTCAAGTCTTATACGGAACTCAAAGCAAAACTTGATCGTGTATTAGGTTTGAATGCTCCTGCTTCTACAGCGGAAGATTATGAACCTGCACCAGTTGCTGCTGCACCTGCACCTAAAAGTGCGCCAGCACCTAAAGTGAGTGATGAAGTATCTTTTGGAGAAGAGGATGACGAAAGTCTTTCTTTCTTTGAAAAACTAGCAGAGGAGTGATGCCCTCTTCTGTTCTACCCTTTGAGGAGACCTTCGGGTCTCCTTTTTTTTATAGAGTGACAATACCGTCTTTGATAAGTCTTTTTCTATTTTCCATATGTAGTTCCTCTAACTCTTCTTTTGAACCACCGAAGTAAGGAACACAAAACCCCTCATCAATCATAATATCAGTAATAAGACACCCTTCTTGTCCCTTATATTCAACAGCAAAGTCGCCAAGTATTCTACCAAACTTGCCTTTCATATCTTCACCATTCTTATTGATTTGTGTTTTCAATATAGAGGTTTTACCTAATAGACTTTTTAGTTTTTCTTTTGCAGCAAGACCAAACTTCTTTTCTACTTTATCACGAGTGCGTGACTCAGGTGTATCGATACCCATAACTCTTACACGCTCGTTAGATAATACAATACCAAATCCTAAATCAATATCTACGTCAACTGTATCACCGTCAACCACTCTTCTTATTTTACATTTATATTCATACATGTTTAATTTCCTCCTGCCATCTGCATTAGATGTGGACCAACTGTCATAGCAACTGCACCCACTGCTGCGATTGCCGCAACTCCTAGTATCATCCATTTCATTTTGAAGTCATCAACCTTCATCTTGAATCCAAGTAACTCGTTACCAAGAACTCTAAGCGATACTTCTAAACTCCCGTCATTATCTTCTTGCGTTGCCATTATTCATCCCCAATTTGATTATTACGTTTTCGATGTCCATTCCATGCCATGAAACCACCGATGCGTAATGCCCAATATGCGAGATAGTTTAGTAGGTGAAATCCATTCTGTTCGATATTGATATCACGGAATATGATATCTGCACCCTTTTGAGTAAGTTTACCCATGGTGTCTTTTTTGTTTTTCTTGAGGAGTGTTTCGTACTTGTATGCGTAGTCGTGTATCAATCCACCCATCAGTAGAACGCCAGTAGGGGATAACCACGATGCTAGAAACTTAGGAACACTAGCACCATCAAACTCGAATCCTTTTGGTATGATATAGTTTTCACCATTGATTGAGTAGTGAAAGTCTTTATCTATTTCCCATTTTCTTGAACCTGTCAACCACAACCAAATAGCACCCCAAAAACCTTTACCAGAAGTTGCTATCTTTATTGGTTTCATCGAAGGCATATCCTTGTATGAAAATCCAATGAGTGTTTGATCTTTTTGATCGACGCCAAACATATTAGCAACCCAACCAATTATAATCAAGATACCTACAACAGTGAACTGCCACCAAGTGGTCAGTTGTTCTATTACGAAATCCATAATGCCGTCTCCTATTATATATTTTTTTATTATTATCATAATGAAGATGGTGGGTTTTTAAGGAACCCACCGAAACCTTAATTCATATATTTAACGTGGTTTGTGGTTTACCACCAACCTGTTGCAGTTCCTACCCAGCTTACTACGATAGTTACAACAGCAACGTGCACTGCTAAGTTCCAATCTAAAGACATGCTAGTCTCCTTTTGTTATTGAAAAATGATATTTGTTTTTATGGTACAAGCACAAATACCAAAGCTTATCTATTTTAATGCTTTCATGCAATTTATATAAATTAAATCGCCTGTTTTTATAGGATCTAAATTTAATGTAAATCCTTTACACATCCATTTTTTAACATAAGATAATTCGTATTGTGTTTCATCTCCATGCCACAGTATTTTTAATGTTTCACAACTATCTGCCATTTTTTGTATTCGCAACCAACTTGCACCTGATGCAAGTCTTGCTCTATACTGACATTCTTCCATAGGAAACATTTCTGTTATCCTATCAGCATAGGCATTAGTTGTTAACAATAATAATATAGCAATTAGTTTTATCATTTAGTTGTGGCTACAAATACGCCATTCCAATCTTTTGGAAGTTTTTGCGTCTTCATAAACTCACATCGTTCAATCCACATATCATAATAAGAATCCATTTGTCCATCAAATGAACCTTTTAATTTATTGCATACACTAATGGCTACTTGGAAATCTTTTAATCGATAAAGATTATGCATTTGATCGTGCAGTTCTTTATCAGCAGTCCATTCTACCATGTAGTGATTACTCCAAGAAAAAGTATCACCCTTCTTCCCTCGCAATACCGTATAGATATCTAGACCATACGACTTACCCTTTACTGCTAAATCATCAAGTTTCAAATAAAAGAAATCTTGTTTAGTCCTCTCATATGTTTCTGGACCAACAATTAATAACACGCCATAATTTTTACATTGACTCTCAAGTCTTGCAGTTGTACTTACAGCATCACCTAATACATCATAAGCATGGCGAGAAGTTGAACCCATCTCACCAATAAATCCGAATCCTGAATTTATGCCAGCACCCATGCCGACTTCAGGTATTCCTTTGGTTTCTAAAAACTCATTGTATTTATCAACCGCAGAAAGCATATTTAGTCCTGTTTGAACTGCGTTATGTGCGTGGTTGGGGTCATCCATCGGTGCATTATGTATATGCATCGACGCATCACCGATATATTTGATCACCATACCGTTTGCATCAAGCACTGGTTGTGTAATCGCATCCATATAACCATTCATTACTTCGGTCAAACCCTTTACATCATCGCCATACTTTTCACCCAGATTTGTGAAACCTCGTAGATCACTGAAACAAATAGTAATGTCTTTCTTGATACCGTCTTGAACTAATGATGGATTCTCTTGTAATAGTTTTACCACCTCTGGTGAGCAATATCCAGCGAATTGTTTTTTGATTGCTTGTTTCTCTAGATATTCTCTGACGAACTTGATTCCATATGTATGGAGCGCGACCAGTATTATAGTGATGGTTGGAGCAGTAGCATCCAGTAAAAAGAGGTTTTTATTGAAATAATACATGCTCAGAGGGACGAGAGACGCTCCTAAGAGCACCGTTAGACCTAAACCTACCCATATCCACCTTGACGCGATAATGATCAGGAGAGACGCTAAAAACAGTCCTAGAACCTCTATATTCTCTGCCCAATAGGGTCTTTCAATGTTAGTTTGATTGAACATAGTCCCTAACATAGATGCCTGTATCTCGGCAGGGAACATCGCTCCCATAGGAGTCGGAACTGGATTAGCGATACCTGCAGCAGTCACATCGACAATGACTACTGCGCCACCAATATCCTCAGGCATATCTGCTACAGAGAATGACTTACTGCGTTGTGCCCAATCTATCCAAACTCTACCTTCAGCATCTGTAGTGATTGGTCCAAACTGAGGAACACGCATTTTATCAATACCGATCGGAGATAGTTTGATTTGAAAACTAGGATCGCCAGCAATAACACGCAAAGTTTCTAATGCTAAACTGGGATACAATACACCATCAACCACCGCAACTGTAGGCAGTCTACGATTCACACCATCTATTTCTGGTTCGGTTGATACGATACCAGCACCGACAGAAGAGTTTTCCAAGATAGGGACATTAGCAATGATTCCAGCATAAGGCAATAATGTATCAAGATAATTATCGTTGATAATAACTGCACCTGGATTTACTGGTTCGTTTTTATTTCTATCACTCGGTCTACTTGCTAAGATAACAGGATAATCCATCATGGTTGCAGATAACTGTTCATCACCACCAAATCGATCTGCTTCAGGCATCATAATATTCCATATAACTAAACCAGCACCGCTGTTATACAGATCTTCAATTATCTGAGCATACACATCTCGCGGAAACGGATATTGTCCATATTTTTCTAATGCCAGTTCGTCAATGTTTGCTGTGTAGATATTATTTTCTACTGCATCACGAGAAGTAATCAAAGAATCAAAATAATTCAGTTTTATACTTTCCGTGAAGTTTGGTTTTTGTAGAAACACAAACGTGAGCAACGCAAGAGTTATCAGTGCCCAATATGGCGATAATAGTTTTTTCATTTGACTGCCTTGTCAATCCTTATTATTGATTCTAATATGCCTTCTAAATTATCTAATCTTACTGAGTTTGGTCCATCACTTGCTGCGTTATCAGGATCGTCATGAACTTCCATAAACAATCCTGCTATTCCTACTGCAGTTGCTGCACGTGCTAAGTGAGGAACCATATTTCTATCCCCACCACTACTATCACCTTTACCACTCGGTGACTGTACACTATGCGTTGCATCAAAGATTATGGGGCAATCACTTTCACGCATTTGTACTAAACCACGCATGTCATTCACTAGATTGTTATATCCAAAGAATGTACCACGCTCAGTCAACCAAATGTTTTCATTGCCTGTAGATTTTATCTTATCGACAACATGCTTCATATCAAAGGGAGACATAAACTGACCCTTCTTCACATTTACAATTTTGCCAGTTTTACCTGCAGCAACAAGTAGATCAGTTTGCCGTGATAAGAGAGCAGGGATTTGTATTACATCTACAACTTCTGCTACTTTTTCTGCTTGCCATGGTTCGTGTATATCAGTTAGAACAGGAACACCATGCCCATGCTTACATCCATATAAAGCAGTTAATCCCTCTTCCATTCCAAGACCACGTTTACCATTAATGCTAGTTCTGTTTGCTTTATCAAAACTCGCTTTGAAGATAAACTTCACATTTAATCTATCACATATCTTTTTAATTTCCGATGTCAAAAATAAAGCATGATTATAACTTTCTATTTGACATGGACCAAGTATGAATTGTATTTCTTTATCGTTAGATAGCGTCGCTAATTGATTCATTACATTTTGCTTTCACAGTTTCATATATCACTCTAGTATCATCTTCAGTTTGAATCATCTCTAGCACTTCTGCCATAAGTTTATCGGCAAACTCTTGTGCTTTCTTTGCTTCCTCTGGACTTCTTACATTAGGAAAAGCAAAGTTAATTTTGCTTGGATCTAATCCTTGAAGAATTTGTGATGCCATATCTCTTGCTAAATGTGCTTTGGTCAAACAATAAGGTGAATCATCTGCTTGTGCTGTAAATGCAAAGAACAGCAATAATAATCCTAAGTATTTCATTCCGCTTCCTTTTCTTTTTTTAACCATTCCTCTGCTTCTTCTTTAGTTTCAAAGAATGGCGACACCATAACGTTTGTCGATACATCTCTATAAAAATATACAGTTGTGTTAAAGCCATAATCTTTGTATGAGATCAACTTGTATTCCATTTTAACCTCTAATGCATATTTTCGTTATATGTTCTTGAGTTATAAACGACACATCATCCCAAGCAATCCACTCTTCTGCTCCAGGTGGTATCTGAATAATCTTTATCATAAAGTTATCGATAGTTCCTAATGCAATAGTAGCGAGCGCAATCTTTGGTGGTTGTGGTCCATCTTCTAAAAAATCGTCTTCTTTTGAAAGAGGATTGCAGTCAATGTTAAACTTCATTCTTCGTTTGTACAACTTTACTTTTGAGGGATAGTGTCCGTAGATGTCCCAATATGCTTCTTTTAAATCGGTTCCACGGATTTGTTTGATATCAGAGTGATCAAACTTTAGTTCGTCAAGTCCTTCTCGTACCTGTAGTGCAGGGTCTGATAAAAACTCTGATGCTTGTACGGAAAAACTGAATGCTGCGAGTGCTACACATAACAATTTAAACATAATAATATCCTTATAATAAAAACGCTTTCGCAACTATATTTAGTCGTTTTGAATTACACTCAAACTGCAACCGACTACGTTAGAGCAAGTCCCGCTTGTAGTAGTTCCATCACTCATGCTGTGTGGTAGACTATATGTTTTATTGGTGCTACCACTCTGTGTCAAATCAAAGTCCCATCCACCACCACTATTGGTTAATTCTATTGTTGCAGCATGACCGCCAGATCCTTCTTGTGTTACATCTACATCATGGTCATCACCTATTAAGTCAAGTTGTAGATAATGACTACCACCATCTTTTTGTATGATGTCTAACACGTTATCATTGCCATCGATATCTACAAATGCAGCTTTGTTGCCAGCACCTGATTGTAGTAAATCTAAATCGTTTCTGTCACCATCTATAAGCACCTCTGAATAATGACCATAACCAGTGGTGCCAGTTGCGTCCTGATCAATGTCGACTATGTTTGTATTACCTATTACATCTAATAGTAAATAACTCGGTTCACCTGCCTGATCAATGTAAATGGTATTGTCGTTTCCTATAACATCAACATCTACCTTTGATCCTTCGCCACTCGTGGTAGCATTAGAAATAGCACTGTTTATTCTTGTTTGTTGTGCAGAAGTTGGACCAGAAGAATATGATGGTGTTGGTGATGAACTACTAGATGATGTATACAATCCTTCTTCTTCGAGCACCCTTGCTAAAAATGCATCCATATTATTAGCATATGTATGAGTTGATAAAAATTGACCATAACCAAAAGTAACTGCTACACTTCCACCGTTAGACCCATAATCCCATTTGTACCATATTGAAATTGTACTTGATGAACCATTAGTTGCCATTGGTGTACCACCTGACATATTGTACATATATTTGTCTGATCCAGGGAGTGTATTTTCACTTGAAGTGCTTGACGCATAGTCGCCTCTGGCAACTGAATAATAACAAGTATTACAACCTCCACCTTGAGTGAAACTTCCCACACTCATTTTACTTTCAATCAATTGTTCTATATTACCATTTCTGTTGGTTGCACCGTTACTACCTACTATAAGTAATTTACCACCACCAGACACATAGTTGTCGTAGTTTGTTTTGCAAGTACTGCCGCAATTTGAAGAACCAGCAATATCAATGACTAAATCTTTACCTGATATATCAGTTGAGCTAACTGTACCACTTGTACTGCCTGTTACAGTAAATCCTAATCCTTCAAGTTCATTCTTCAGATTCGTGTATTGATTAGTTGTAACTGTACCGCTATTTTTATAATAGATAAACGCTGTTTCTGCTTGAGCGACAGAACAAAACAGTAGACTACTGAGACTGAATAATATTAATCTGAACATCATCCCCTCCGTTCTCTATGATGTACGCTCTTACATCGTCTTGAATTATTATCACTGTTGCGTTGACATCTCGTTCTGTTTGTATCTCGGCAACATGAGGCGGTTGTTCAGAGTATAGATTGATTACTTCTTCGTTGTAGTAATAGTTGACCCATGGATGTTCACCGATTGTAGGCAATACACCATCAAATTCTTTTAGTGCATCACCAAGACCAGGATCTACTGCTAAGTCAAGTAGATTGATCAAGAAGTCGCCATCCAAATAATTACGATCTAACTCGCTGGTGTCATTTAAATCTTCTACACCGTCGTTAAGTAAATCTTGTATCAATTCGTCAAACTCTAACAAGTCCTGATCCAAGAATGTGACTTGTGTTATCTCTTCTTCATCTTCATCGTTGAATCCTTCGGGAAACTGCTCAGGCGGAGCGATGATAAGTAGATTGTTGAGTAGTGGTTTGTCTTCTAGCACTCTTGGTTTAGTTGGCGTTTGATACGCAGAAGCAACCACCGTTGCCTGATATGCCTGATTCATTATCACATGACCTGCGTCGGTAGATACCATAATCTCTCCGAC
>UEXN01002400.1_pt1 | contig 13281 bp, 9 predicted proteins | sample 1796711 | NCBI WGS metagenome assembly UEXN01 (sample SAMEA4772470, study PRJEB27181) | metagenome | reverse complement strand
CACGACAAGAGCAAGCCGTTCGATGGCTTCCACCGTGCCACCACCCCGGACGTGTTCAAGGATCTCTAATGGCGACTCTCGACAGCGCACTTGACCCCAACAGCGAAGAATACCGCCAGAACCGCGACGCCTTACTCGCGGCCGTGGAGGAATTCCGTGCCATCGAACAGGCCGTGGTGGATACCGCGGAAAGCAAACGCGCCAAGTTTGAAAAACGTGGCCAGCTGCTTCCCCACGAACGCATCTCCCGGCTGCTGGATGCAGGCTCCCCGTTTTTAAGCCTGATGAATCTGGCCGGCTACAAGATGCACGACGACAAGGACGGCACCGAAGCCGGAGGCAGTACCATTGCCGGCATTGGCTATGTGTCCGGTGTCCGTTGCCTGGTCACCGCCTCCAACTCGGCCATCAAGGGCGGCACCATTTCCCCCTCCGGCCTGCACAAAACCCTGCGCCTGCAGCGCATTGCGCTGGAGAACAAACTGCCGGTGGTCAGCCTGGTGGAATCCGGCGGTGCCAACCTGAACTACGCCGCAGAAGTCTTCGTGGATGGCGCCCGCACCTTTGCCAACCAGGCACGCCTGTCCGCCGCAGGCATCCCTCAAATTACCGTGGTGCACGGTAACGCCACCGCCGGCGGCGCCTATCAACCGGGCCTGTCTGATTACGTGGTAGTGGTTCGCGAACGGGCCAAGATGTTCCTGGCCGGCCCGCCCCTGCTGAAGGCAGCCACTGGGGAAATTGCCACCGACGAAGAACTGGGTGGCGCAGAGATGCATGCGGGTACGGCCGGCACAGCCGAGTACCTGGCGCAATCCGATGCAGACGGCATCAGCCAGGCTCGGGATCTGGTGAAACTACTGGGCTGGCGCCGGGCGGCAGCAACCGCTCCCGAGCATGAAGAACCCAAATTCCCGCCGGAAGAACTGCTCGGCGTGGTCCCCGCCGATGCCAAGAAACCCTACGATGTACGCGAAATCATCGCCCGCGTCGTTGATGGTTCTGATTTCCTGGACTTCAAGAACGAATGGGACAGCGCCACCGTCTGCGGCTGGAGCACGATCGAAGGCAACCCCGTGGGCATCATCGGCAACAACGGCCCGATTACGCCGCGCGGTGCAGCCAAGGCCGCCCAGTTTATCCAGCTCTGTGACCAGACCCGTCGCCCCTTACTGTTCCTTCACAACACCACCGGTTTCATGGTCGGTACCGACGCAGAACAGAACGGGGTCATCAAGAACGGCTCGAAAATGCTGCAGGCTGTGGCCAACGCACGGGTGCCGAAAATTTCCGTGCTGGTGGGCGGCTCCTACGGCGCCGGCAACTATGCCATGTGCGGCCGGGGACTGGATCCACGCTTCATCTTTGCCTGGCCCAATTCCAAAGTCGCGGTCATGGGTGGCCAGCAGGCCGGCATGGTGTTGCGCATTGTGGCCGAGGGAAAACAGCGGGCCAACGGTATCGAACCGGACCCGAAAGTCCTCGACATGCTACAGCAGACCACCGCCCAGAAACTCGACAGCCAGTCCACGGCACTCTACGGCACGGCGCGGTTGTGGGACGACGGCATTATCGACCCCCGCGACACTCGCCGGGTGGTGGCCTACGCCCTGGATATTTGCGATGACGCAGAACAGCGCCAGCTACACCCGAATTCATTCGGGGTGGCGAGACTTTAAAGGCAGTTGAATGTTCAAAGTTCAAAAGCGCGAGTTGTGCAGTGGCAAACGAACACGGCTCTGCCCGCGTACAAAAAATTCAGCGCGCCTACCAATGGCTTCAGTCAATGACATACCAGTGCCGCGTTTCAACTTTGAACTTTGAACTTTTAACTTTCAACTCAAACAACCGAACATAACGAACACAACAGGGAGCCTCCCATGCAATTCACTCAGGAACACGAAGAACTTCGCCGTACAGTCCGTAATTTTGTCGACAAGGAACTGAACCCCCATGTCCGTGAATGGGAAGACGCTGGCCGTTTCCCGATTCATGAAGTGTTCAAGAAAATGGGCGATCTGGGTCTGCTCGGTGTAACCAAGCCGGAAGAGTTTGGCGGCATGGGGCTGGACTACTCCTACGGCATGGTTATGAGCGAAGAAATGGGCCGGGTCCATTGTGGCGGCGTACCGCTGGCCGTGGGTGTACAGACCGACATGGCCACTCCAGCCATCGCCCGCTTCGGCTCCGATGAACTGCGTCGTGACTACCTGGCCCCCGCCATCGCCGGCGACATGGTGGCCTCCATCGCGGTTTCCGAACCCCATGCAGGTTCCGATGTGGCAGCCGTGAAAACCACCGCGGTCAAAGACGGCGATGACTACCTGATCAACGGCACCAAAATGTGGATCACCAATTCGCCCAGTGCCGATTTTTTCTGCCTGTTGGCCAACACCTCCGACGCCAAGCCCCACGTCAACAAATCCCTGATCGTGGTGCCCAAGGATGCCGCCGGCATCACCGTGGACAAGCCTCTGAACAAGCTGGGCATGCGTTCTTCGGAAACCGCCCAGGTGTTCTTCGATAACGTGCGCGTGCCCCAGCGCAACCTGATCGGTCAGGAAGGCATGGGCTTCATGATGCAGATGATGCAGTTCCAGGAAGAGCGTTTGTTTGCCGCCGCCAACAGCCTCAAGGGCATGGAGCATGTGATCGATGAAACCATCGCCTACGCCAAGGACCGCAAAGTCTTCGGCATGTCGCTGATCGATAACCAGAGTGTGCATTTCCGCCTGGCCGAATTGCAGACCGAAGTGGAAGCCCTGCGCGCCCTCACCTACCAGGCCTGCGAAATGTATGTGAACGGCAAGGACGTCCTGCAGCTGGCCTCCATGGCCAAACTGAAAGTGGGCCGCCTGAGCCGCGAAGTGGCCGACAGCTGCCTTCAGTACTGGGGCGGCAATGGTTTCATGTGGGAAAACCCCGCCGGCCAGCTCTACCGTGATGGTCGCCTGGGCTCCATCGGCGGCGGCGCCGACGAAGTCATGCTGGGCATTATCTGCAAGACCATGGACATTCTGCCGGGCAAGAAAAAATAACAGCAGGCAAAACCCATCCGTAGGAGCGTCGCTGGCGGCGCGATCAAAAACGGTCGGAGAATCGCGCCGCCAGCGACGCTCCTACAGAAAACAACGAGGTGAAGCATGAGCTTACCCAGCACCGAAACCTTGCTAATCAACCTTGACGGCCCCGTCCTGCATATCACGCTGAACCGGCCCGAAAGCCGCAATGCCATGAGCCTGACCATGGTGAACGAATTGATGGCGGTGTTTGAAAGCGTGGCCGGCGATACAACCATTCGCGCCATCGTTCTGCGCGGTACTGGCGGGCACTTCTGTGCCGGCGGCGACATCAAGGACATGGCCGGAGCGCGACAGCAGGCCGCCGGCGGCGACGATAATGCCTTCCAGACACTGAACCGCCGCTTCGGGGAAATGATTACCGCAGCCAACCGTCAGCCACAGGTAGTAATCACCGTGCTGGAAGGGGCTGTCCTTGGCGGCGGCTTCGGCCTAGCGTGTATCTCGGACGTGGCCATCGCCAGCGAAGACGCCACTTTCGGCCTGCCGGAAACCGGGCTGGGCGTGATCCCCGCACAAATTGCCCCCTTTGTGGTGGAACGCATCGGCCTGACCCAGGCCCGCCGCCTGGCGTTGACCGGCATACGCTTCAAAGGGAACGAAGCCTTGCGGCTGGGTATCGTGCATGAGGTTGCTGACAACAGCGACGCCCTGGATACCGCCCTGGAAAACACCCTGAAGGCGGTGCGTCGCTGCGCGCCCCATGCTAACCGGGTTACCAAGGAGCTGGTGCTGAACGTGAGCCACATTCCCATGAATACCTTGTTGGACCAGGCCGCCACCGACTTTGCTGCGGCGGTTAACAGCGAGGAAGGCCAGGAAGGCACCATGGCGTTCGTACAAAAACGCCCGGCGGCCTGGAATCAATAAGAGCACACCTTGCGAGGAGCGAGTAACGAGTCGCGAAAACCCGGAACCATGGGCTTCGTTTTGCATTTGGTACTCGTCACAGGCTCCTCGCTCCTGAGCTGTTCGCGCCTAAAGCGCCGCTCTGTGCGGGAAAGCATTTTCAACCGGAACACCGGTAAGGAATCACAATGAGCTTTGAAAAAATCCTGATTGCCAACCGTGGCGAGATTGCCTGCCGGGTCATCGCCACCGCCCAGTCCCTGGGCTACCGGACCGTGGCGGTCTATTCCGAGCCGGATGCCGGTGCCCGTCATGTGCAACTGGCTGACGAAGCGGTCTGCATCGGCCCGGCCCTGGCCAGCGCCTCCTACCTGAACATGGACGCCCTGCTCGCCGCCTGCCAGCAAACCGGTGCCGATGCGGTGCATCCCGGTTACGGCTTTCTCTCCGAAAATGCCGCCTTTTCCAAGGCATGCAAAGAGGCAGGCATTATCTTTATCGGCCCCGATGAAGACGCCATTCAACTGATGGGTTCCAAACGGCTTTCCAAGATCGCCATGCAGGATGCTGGCGTGCCGTGTATCCCCGGTTATCAGGGCGAAGAGCAAAGTGATGAGCGCCTACAACAGGAAGCGGAGCGCATCGGCCTGCCGTTGATGATCAAGGCCAGTGCCGGTGGGGGTGGCCGGGGCATGCGCGTGGTTACCGACGCCGGTGATATCAGCGCTCAGCTGAAAAGCGCCCGTCAGGAAGCCAAAAACGCGTTCGGCAGTGACGAGCTGATCCTGGAACGCGCTGTCCTGCAGCCCCGGCATGTGGAAATCCAGGTATTCGGTGATCGCCACGGTAACGTAATCCATCTGGGCGAGCGCGACTGCTCCGTGCAACGGCGTCACCAGAAAGTGGTGGAAGAAGCGCCCTCCCCGGCCGTGGACGAACCCTTGCGCCAACGCATGGGCGAGGCCGCCGTGCAGGCGGCCAGGGCCTGCCAGTATGTGGGCGCCGGCACGGTGGAATTCCTGCTTGCTCCGGAGGGAGACTTTTTCTTCCTGGAAATGAACACCCGCCTGCAGGTAGAGCATCCGGTCACCGAGCTGGTCACCGGCCTGGATCTGGTCGCCTGGCAAATCAAGGTGGCGCGCGGCGAGCCCCTGCCTTTAACCCAGGATCAGGTACAGCTCACCGGCCACGCCATGGAGGTTCGCCTCTACGCGGAAGACCCCGCACAGAACTACATGCCGCAAACCGGCCCGGTGTTGCGCTGGCAACCGGCCAGTGGTGACGGTATTCGCATCGACCACGGTCTCGTGGAAGGTGCCGAAATCGGCAGCCATTACGACCCCATGCTGGCCAAGATCATTGCCGTGGGTGATAGCCGTGAAGACGCCCGTCGCCGCCTGATTCGTGCCGTGCAAGACACCACCCTGATGGGCGTCAACGACAACCGTCAGTTCCTGGCGGCAATCCTCGCCCATCCGGTCTTTGCCCGTGGTGAGGCGACTACCGCCTTTATTGGTGATGACTTTGCCGACGACAGCAGCCTGGCCGGCGATGCCCCGGACGCCCTGCTATGGGCACTGGCGGCCTTGTATCACTGTCGCAGCGAAACCCCCTCTGATGCCCTGCGCGGCTGGCACTCCAGCACCCTGGGCGCACAGCCGGTCACCCTGCGCTGCGGCGAACACACCCAGACGCTCTACATCCGCTATCAGGATGACGCGGCACAGATCAGCGTCGGCGACCCGGCACAAGCCATCACCCTGGCGCCACTCAGCGACAACCGCGTGGCCGTCAACGGCGTCGCTGTGGACGTCAAGGTGTTACAGGATGGCAAGCAATACTGGCTGCAATGTCAGGGCCGCACCGCCTGCTTCACCGATGATACCCACACCACTGCCGGCAGCAGCGACCAAGCCGGTTCCGGCCTGATCCGTGCCCCCATGGACGGCGCCATTATCGACGTGAGCGTGAAAGCCGGCGATACCGTCAGCAAGGGGCAGGTTTTGGTTGTCATGGAAGCCATGAAAATGGAACACAGCCTGAAGGCAGACTGCGACGGCAAGGTAGAGGCTCTCGATCTGAGCCCCGGCAGCCAGGTAAAACGCCAGCAATTGCTGGTTACCGTCACCCCGGATGCAGCTGTCACATCCGGTCAGTGACAATTTAGCCACGGAGAGGGATGCTCCGCTGTGCTCCAATAATTTGCACCGGGCAAATTGGGCCAAAACGGGGCCCAACAATTTCCCCGGGCACTGCCACCGGGCAGGGCGCTTGCCCTGCCCTGGTGCTACGGTTATGGTAAGCGCCCGCTTGCCAACACTGGGCTCCCGGCTTTTCCGGGCCTTCCAAGAATACAGACAATGGAGATCCTATGAGCAACGCCGACATCATCACGTTGCCCAAGCTTCTGTCCAAGGTTCCAGAGGTAATCACCAATCTTCCCGGCCTGATCAAGGGCTCGAAGATGGCGAAAATCACTGACACCAGCAAGCCATTGGGGCTGGGCGTTGCTATCGAGCGCGCCACCAGCATGAACCCGAATGGCGCTGCCGTGATCTACCAGGACACAGAACTTACCTACAAGCAGTTCAACGCCTGGGCCAACCGCCTGGCAGACTACCTGGCCTCTATCGGCCTGAAAAAAGGCGATACCGTTGCCGTCAACGTGGAAAACCGCCCCGAGCTGCTGGCCACTGTTCTTGCCTGCGCCAAGCTGGGCGTCTGCGCGGCCCTGATCAATACCTCCCAGCGCGGCAAGGTACTGATCCATAGTTTCAATCTGGTGAAACCCAAAGCCGCCATCGTTGGCGAAGAACTGATTGATGCCGTGGAAGAAGTCCGCGGTGATCTGGATCTGAAAGACAATTTCTTCTTCTTTGCGGATCAGAACACCTTGGAGAACCCCGGTGAAGCCCCCGCGGGTTACAAGAACCTGGCCAGCGAAAGCCGTGACTGCTCCAGTGAGAACCCGGCGTCCAGCAAGCAGACTTTCCTGCGCGACCCGCTGTTCTACATTTACACCTCCGGCACCACTGGTCTGCCCAAAGCGGTGGTCTTCAACCACGGCCGCTGGGAAAAAGCCTATGGTGGCTTCGGCTTCTCCGCCGTACGCCTGACCAAGGATGACCGCATCTACACCACCCTGCCGTTCTACCACGCCACCGGCATGGTGATCTGCTGGGCGTCCGTGATCGCCAGTGCCGGCGCCATTGTCATTGCGCGCAAATTCTCCGCCAGTGGCTTCTGGGACGACATCCGCCGCCATAACTGTACCGCCTTCGGCTATGTGGGCGAGCTGTGCCGTTACCTGCACGAGCAACCGGAAAAGCCGAACGATCAGGACAACAAGATCCACACCATCGTCGGTAACGGCCTGCGCCCGAGCATCTGGAAAGACTTCAAGAATCGCTTCGGCATTGATCGTGTGGTCGAGCTGTATGCCTCCTCGGAAGGCAACGTGGCTTTCACCAACGTATTCAACTTCGACAACACCGTAGGGTTCTCTCCGGTCAGCTACGCCATCGTCAAATACGACAAAGAGCGTGACGAGCCGGTGCGTGACAGCAAAGGCCATATGATCAAGGTCGGCAAGGGTGAATCCGGGCTGATGCTGGGCGAGATCACCGAGAAGACCCCTTTCGACGGCTACACCGACCCGGAAAAAACCGAGAAATCCATCTACCGTGATGTGTTCGCCAAAGGTGATGCCTGGTTCAACACCGGCGACATGATGCGCGATATCGGTTTCCGCCACGCCCAGTTCGTGGACCGCCTCGGGGATACCTTCCGCTGGAAAGGTGAAAACGTATCCACCACCGAAGTGGAACAGATTCTCGATGGCTACGACGGCATCCAGGAATCCGTGGTCTACGGTGTGGAGATTCCCAACACCAACGGCCGTGCCGGCATGGGCCAGATCCGCCTGACCGGTAACCACAGCGACTTTGACTTCCAGGGCCTGTGTGAGTACCTGAAGCGGGAATTGCCGCCTTACGCCATCCCGGTTTTCCTGCGTATCAACGAAGAAGCCATGGAAACCACGGGCACCTTCAAGCACCAGAAAAACAAGCTCAAGGAACAGAAGTATGACCTAAGCCAACAAAGCAACGCGGTGTACGCACTGCTGCCTGGTGAAAGCTGCTACCAGAAACTGGACGAAGCCACGCAAAACGGCATCGACGGTGGTGAGTACCGCTTCTAGCGCACTCGTTGCAAAGAAGCACAAAAAAGGCGCCTCACGGCGCCTTTTTTGGTTCTGCAGTCCACAGATAAACACATCGCAGGCATCAGCCTGTTAACACCAGCACAATTACTCACACCCGGTTTTCTATCCACGGCATCTGTGGATAACACTGTTAGCGAGTGTCGGATAACGCGGCCAAAGCCAGTGGTGGCGGGCCTTCCAGCGACTTGCGTGGTTTTTCACCAGGCTAACACAGGCTCGGACAAACAACGAAAGGTCAAGCCCATCATGATTTTTTCTGTGCTGGGGATTATTCCACAAAAGCTGTGCATAACTTTGTGAACAACCTGACTAAAAGCCCCCGAAGCGCCCGGCATACGCCGCTTCCCGCAAACTGGTTTATTTTTACGCGAATCAGAAACCATTGATTATTCAGTGACTTATTGGTGTTTTTTTACGCTATTCACAGAAAGGGGTTGACCCTGTTGGCAAAATGGCGGGAGCGATCAGCTTGTGCAAAAGCGCCAGACAAATCATATATCTGTCATAACGAACCTGTGTTTTCGGTCTATGGCAGATTAGTGTCTCCCTGACTGCCAGACTTTTTCCACAGATCCTGTGGATAACCCTGTGCATAGACGGTAGAAAACATTGCAACATCACCCAAAAATCACGCCTCAGGACGACATGATCACTTTTTGATCAATCATTTTTTCATTTTAATATCAACAGGTTACGCTATTTTTTATGGGTATTTAACGTAGTTGTCATTTTTTTCTGCAGAAAAAGAGCATTGACAAAAAACTGTGTACAAAATTGGGGCAGCCACACGTTACCAAGGGTGACACCCTGGTACAGCCGTGCATATAACAGGCCACTTTCCTTTCCCCCTATCCCGTTCGCCATTGCCACCCTGCCCCTCAAGCACACACCTTCAGAGCAAGAGTGGCAGGGTTCGCCTGTTAGCCGAAGGCCTGCAAGCCGGTCTGTGCCCGGCCCAGGATCAAGGCGTGAACATCGTGCGTACCTTCGTAGGTATTCACCGCTTCCAAGTTCATCACATGACGAATCACATGGTATTCATCGCTGATCCCGTTGCCGCCATGCATGTCACGGGCCTGACGGGCGATATCAATGGCCTTGCCACAATTATTGCGCTTCATCAGCGAGACCATTTCCGGTGACCAGTCTCCTGCATCCATCAACCGGCCCAGCTGCAAGGCGCCCTGTAAGCCCAGGGTGATCTCGGTCTGCATGTCAGCCAGCTTTTTCTGAATCAGCTGGGTCGCCGCCAGGGGGCGGCCAAACTGTTTGCGGTCCAGGGTGTACTGGCGAGCCGCATGCCAACAGAATTCCGCCGCTCCCATGGCGCCCCAGCTAATCCCGTAGCGCGCCTTGTTCAGGCAGCTGAACGGCCCCTTCAGGCCTTCCACGTCTAACCGGTTTTCTTCCGGCACAAAGCAATCGTCCAGCGAGATCTGCCCGGTGATAGATGCACGCAGAGAGAACTTGCCTTCGATCTTCGGGGTGCTGAAGCCGTCAAAGCCCCGCTCCACCACAAAGCCGTTGATCTTGCCGTCCAGGTTGGCCCACACCACCGCCACATCCGCGATCGGCGAATTGGTAATCCAGGTCTTGGCCCCATTTAGCAGGTAACCGCCATCCACCTTTTTGGCACGGGTGCTCATGGAGCCCGGATCAGAACCATGGTCCGGCTCGGTCAGCCCAAAGCAGCCCACCCACTCACCGGTGGCAAGCTTCGGCAGGTATTTCTCGCGCACCGCTTCACTACCAAAGGTGTAAATAGGGAACATCACCAGGGACGACTGCACGCTCATGGCTGAACGGTAGCCGGAATCCACCCGCTCCACTTCACGGGCAACCAGGCCATAGCTGACATGGTTCACGCCGGCGCCACCATATTGCTCAGGAATGGTGGGGCCGAGAAAGCCCAGTGCCCCCATTTCCGTCATGATTTCCCGGTGAAAAATCTCGTGACGATTCGCTTCAAGCACACGCGTCATCAACTTGCTCTGGCAGTAGTCCTGCGCCGCATCACGGATCATTCGCTCGTCTTCGGTGAGCTGGGTTTCCAGCAACAAGGGATCTTTCCAATCAAATCTCTGCATCTTCAATCCTGTTCGGTTCATTCCCGCAGAGCGGACATGTTCATCAGACAATGTCCGCGCTGCGGCATCGTTAATTGTTCACTGTCTTTCAATCACCATGGCCACACCCTGGCCTACCCCGATACACAGGCTCACCAGTGCATAGCGACCGCCAGTGGCTTCCAGCTGCCGCGTGGCGGTGAGGGCCAGGCGGGCGCCGGAGGCACCCAGCGGATGGCCCACGGCTATAGCGCCGCCATTCGGGTTCAGACGTTCATCATCGCCAGCCAGCCCCAGCTGCTTGCAGCAGCCCAACACCTGGGCGGCGAATGCCTCATTGATTTCGATGACATCCATCTGCTCCAGCGTCAGGCCGGCCCGGGCCAATGCCTTGTTACAGGCCTCAACCGGCCCCAACCCCATGACGCGAGGCGCCACACCAGCAACGGCCCCGGCCAGAATACGGGCACGGGGGGCAATGCCAGCGGCTTCTCCGGCCGCTCGGGAGCCCACGATCAGCGCCGCCGCCCCATCATTCACCCCCGACGCATTGCCGGCAGTAATCACCCCACCGTCCACAATCGCCGGCAGTTTGGCCAGCTTGTCCACGCCGGTTCCCGGACGCGGGTGCTCGTCATCAGTCACCGTCAGCGGGTCTTTCTTGCGACCCTGCGGCACCGTTACCGGTGTTATTTCTTCACGGAAGAAGCCCCGCTCACGGGCGTCTTGGTAACGCTGCTGGGATCGGGCGGCAAAGGCGTCCGCGGATTCACGGCTGATGCCCAGATCCTCAGCCACATTTTGTGCCGTCTCCGGCATGGTATCGCCACCAAACTGCTGGAGGATGGTCGGGTTGGGGAAACGGGCACCAATGGTGCTGTCGAAAATCGTCATATCCCGGCTGAACGCTTTTTCCGCCTTCGCCATGACAAACGGCGCCCGGCTCATGGATTCCGTACCACCGGCAATGATCAGCTCCCCCTCCCCCACAGTGACCATACGGGCGGCATCCAGAGTCGCGGCCAGGCCACTGCCACAGAGACGGTTCACGGTAATTCCCGCCACCGATTCCGGCAGGCCGGCAAGCAAACCCGCATGGCGAGCCACGTTACGGGCATCCTCACCGGCCTGATTGGTGTTGCCGATAACCACGTCTTCAAAGCCCGCAGGCTCGAAACGATTGCGCTGTACCAGCTCGCGGATCACCCCGGCCAGCAAGTCATCCGGCCGCACCGGCGCCAACGCGCCGCCGTGGCGGCCAAAGGGGGTGCGCAGACCATCGTAAATATAGGCATCAAGCATTACATTCTCCGAATGCGCAGCATGCTCCATGCAACACGCAGCAACGCGTAAACGCCCTCGGCCAGACGTCACGGCCGTGCCCACGAGTCAGTGTGGGGCGCGCGCCAAAAGGTCACCAAATCCAATGGCTTCCACCGCGTTGTTGCGTGCTGCCTGGAGCGTGCTGCAGCCAGTTCGTCCGCTATGCGGAATGATGTTTTGAAACTTGACGGGCAGAATAGGCCGTGACAGAGTGCGATGCAAGTGGTGCAACCGGGCAGTCACAGGACATGCCTCCCCTGGCCGCAACCACCCAACAAGAATCTGCCGTTACCGCCTCGAACCACATTATAGCCGCCGGACCCAGCCATGATTCGTGATGCCGAAATCCTCTCGCAGTTGACTGACACCATTGCCCGTTTTGTACGCGAACGGCTCGTTCCCGCCGAACAGCAAGTGGCCGAAAGTGACGCCATTCCCGACGACATTGTCGCCGACATGAAGGCCATGGGCCTGTTCGGACTGTCGATTCCGGAAGAGCTTGGCGGACTCGGGCTGACCATGGAAGAGGAAGTGATGGTGGCCTTTGAACTGGGTCGCACCTCGCCTGCGTTTCGCTCCCTCATGGGCACCAACAATGGTATCGGCGCCCAGGGCATCCTGATTGATGGTACCGACGAGCAGAAACAGAAATACGTTCCCCAGCTCGCTACCGGGGAGGTGATCGGCGCCTTCTGTCTGACCGAACCGGACGTGGGCTCCGACTCCGGCGCGGTGAAAACCCGTGCCGAAAAAGACGGCGACCACTATATTCTCAACGGTACCAAACGCTTTATCACCAACGGCCCCCACGCCGGCCTCTTTACCGTGATGGCGCGCACCAACCCGGATATCCCAGGCGGTGGCGGCGTTACCGCCTTTATCGTCGATGGCGACACCCCCGGCATTCACCGCGGCAAGGCGGACGTGAAAATGGGCCAGAAAGGCGCCCACACTTGCGACATCATTTTTGAAAATTGCCGGGTACCCGCAGAGAACATTATCGGCGGACAGGAAGGCAAGGGGTTCAAAACCGCCATGAAAGTGCTGGACCGGGGCCGGTTGCATATTTCCGCCATCTGCGTGGGCGTTGCCTACCGGCTCATCGAAGACGCGGTGAATTTTTCTGCCGAGCGCAAACAGTTCGGCAAGCCCATCATCGAGCACCAGCTGATTCAGGCCATGCTGGCTGACTCCCGGGCAGAAGCCTTCGCCGGCCGTTCCATGGTACTGGAAGCCGCCCGCAGCAAGGACCGGGGAGAACGGGTCAGCCTGGACGCCTCCTGCTGCAAGCTGTTCTGCTCGGAAATGGTAGGCCGGGTGGCCGATCGTGCCGTGCAGATTCACGGCGGCGCAGGTTACATGGCGGACTATCCGGTGGAACGCTTCTATCGCGATGTGCGCCTGTTCCGCATTTATGAAGGCACCACCCAGATCCAGCAGATCGTCATCGCCCGGGAACTGGCACGGCAGGCGGGGAATAGTTGAAAGTTTAAAGTTGAAACAGCGAATCGCTGTTGCTGCCAATCGAACAAAGTCGGAGCCGCGCCGACAGGCTGTATTCACTATGCAAGCATAGTTTCCCACAAAAACAGCCGCCATTTTGATCCCTGTGGGAAGCGATGCTTGCATCGCGAATACGACATTTAATCGCGGGCACTGATTTCATCAATTAGCTTTGACCCTGAACGCGCCTTTTAACTTTAAACTTTCAACTTGCAGCTCATTCATGCCCTTGACC
>UEXN01002389.1_pt1 | contig 13321 bp, 9 predicted proteins | sample 1796711 | NCBI WGS metagenome assembly UEXN01 (sample SAMEA4772470, study PRJEB27181) | metagenome | reverse complement strand
TGGAAGCTTTGCGATACGTTGGTTTTCGCCGTTAATGGAAATTGATTTTTGCGGCCATGCTACATTGGCTGCGGCCTATGTGCTTTGTGAGCAACATAATATAACGCAGGTGCGCTTCAGCACAGAGGCGGTGGGCGAACTGATTGTTAATAAAAATAACGATGGCAGCTTTGCCATGACCTTTCCTAAACAAGCCCCTGAAGAGGTTCAGCTCATCCCTGATGCATTATTAGCTGGCCTGTCTATACAACCTGTTAAAGTGCTGCAAAACCGCCAAGCTTATTTTGCTATTTATGGTAATGAGCAGCAGGTTGTAGATCTGAAAACAACCAATGAACAACTAAAAAAATTAGCCCCATTAGATGTGGTTGCAACAGCACCGAGTGTTGAGTATGACTTTATTTCTCGTTATTTTTGGCCTGCCAGTGGTGGTGATGAAGACTTTGTGACCGGCTCAATTCATACCGGGCTTGCCCCTTATTGGGCAGAACAATTTGGCAAAAACTCTTTAATTGCTTATCAGGCCTCACAACGAGGCGGGAAGCTTTACTGTGAAGTGGGTGATACAACAGTAACTTTGACGGGTCATGCCGTAAGGTACCTAAAAGGTACTATTTACCTTTGAGTTAATGTAAAAAAGGCCACGTAAAACGTGGCCTTGGTTTACTCAGTGTTATTTACGCTTCTAGCGCTTTGCTAATTAAGCGATCGATATACTTTTTATGTGCTTTGGTTGCGGTGTCTGCACCCCATGCAACATCTTGATCGGCTATTTGAGTTAGCTGATATAGCGCAGCTGTTTTTGCTAAGTTATCGTATTTACTTGCTTTTTTTAAGCCTGCAATTGCAATAAGCTGATTTACGTATTCAATCTGTAAATTATGACTGATCGAATTAGCATTTTTACTATCAACAAAAATACTTGCAGTTAAATCCCCCATAAATTGCGTAAGGCTGTATTCATTACCATATAAAGCGGTATCTGAAATACGCAGTAACACAGCAGGATGCAGTAGTTGCGCTAATACACCTTTTTGCATGCCTAAAATCATTTTATGCGGTTTAGGGTCTTCGTTTTTACCGTAATGATTAAACCCACGACGCTGTTGCTGCATAAAGTTATACAAAGGCTGCATACTTTGCAGTACATTTGGAGCAAACACATACTCAGCTAAAATAGCCATTGCTTGAGTTTGACGCTCAAGTGGCACCGGTGTAAAAGGTTTTGCTGCATTTTCATCGCCCACTACGGCACGCTCTACATAAACCCCTCCAATTTGACGAGATACCACACCTGCCTGCGCACGGTATTGGCCAAATAGGCTGTTAGCAGAAGTAACAAGCTGTTGGTAAGACTCGCCTTTTACTGTAGCTTTGTCTTTAAGTTCAGAAAATAGTGTATTGATCAGTGCCATTCTATCTGCACCATAAGCTGCAGGGTTAGACGATAAATCGCCAATCATCACGCGAGGGTCTATATGGCGACCTGGTGCACGCATATCGTCGGCATCGTTACCAAAGGCCAGTGCATGTTCGCTTGAGCGAGCGAGTATTTTATCAAGACGAGCTTGTTCTGCTGCTTCATCTTTAAGAGCTGCGCTGTAGCCGTAGTTTATTGCCCAATCATCGTATGGACCGGGTTTAGTTTGGAAGATATCGCCTTGAGTTACACCCGTTGGCGCTATATTTGCTGGCGCATAGTCCATTACTGAGCCGGTCACTATACCTTGAGTTTTACTTTTGTCGTGAACTTCTTTCTCATCCCACAAAATAGAAGATTTCATGTTGTGATTAAGACCTAAAGTATGCCCTACTTCATGTAAAACCAACTGAGTTAAGCCTTGGCGTAACATTTCAGTATCTTCAATATCAGCACCATTTGCTAAGCCTTTTGCAAGTATTAGGTTTTGTTGTAACTCATGACCTAAAGAACAATTAAGCTCAGTGTTGCTTCCTGGTTGTGTATGGCTCATAGTGCCTTGAGTATAAAGCGTATCGTATATCCAGCGGTTTTTCATAAATACAAACTCAAGCATAATGTCTGAGCCTAAAATTTCACCGGTTAGCGGGTTAGCTAATGCTGGTCCATATCCACCAAAAGGTGGCTTAGGCGATGAAGTCCAACGCAGTACATTATAGTTAATATCGCCGGCATCCCAATCGGCATCATCAGGTTGTACTTTTACTTCTATTGCATTTTTAAAGCCTGCCTTTTCAAATGAGCTATTCCACGCAAGTACGGCGTCACGAACTGTATCTCGCCACTCAACAGGCGTAGTATTTTCTATCCACCAGGTAATCGGCTTTACTGGCTCTGAAAGTGCTGCGTTTGGATCTTTCTTTTGTAGGTCCCAGCGCTTTATTACATCTTGGTATGGTGCCCAGTCAGTTGATGTCATTTTATCAAACTGATTAGTGAAATAACCAATGCGCGCATCATCAAAACGAGGTTGGTAGCTATTATCAGGTAAAGCTACAAATGAGTGCTGAACTTTTACTGACACGCTTCGTGGATCGCTTATCGCACCTGAGCCTCGAACGGTTGGGCTACTATTAGTAAATACATAGTCAACCACCACATCTAGATTGTTAGGGTAAGGACGCTGTTTGATGATACGTGATTTTTTATCATCTAATTTACCTACTTTAAAACGCTTTTTAGCATTTTTATCGTTCGGATTAGGCGTTGGTGATACTTTATGCAGTGCTTCACTTAAAAATAGCTTGTTAACATTAAAGGCTATTTTACCTTCTTCTTGCTTTTCTATTTTTATACTTGCAAGTACCGCTTCGCTAATGTTTGCCTCGCTGGCTTTAGCTAGCGCGCTATTTTCGTTAAATAAGTAACGCGGGGTTTTACTAACAATATCGATACGATCAAAGTACTTTCTAAATTCAATTAACTTTGTTTCACGGTACGCGCCACGAAAATGACCCGCATCAGTCGCACCATCAATGGTATGTGCAAAATAAACAAAAGGGGTATCGAGCTGTGACTCGTTAATTACCATTAGGTGGTCACCGGTTTTTTCATCTTGGTAAAGATTAAAAATGCCAGCAAATTCGGTTTGGCCTTTAATCATTTCACTTAATGTTTGTGGCTTTTTTTCTTCTTTTTTTTCTGCAGCAACAGTATAGCTACTGCCAAGCGCTATACTAAGCGCCAAGGTAAGTGTAGTTAATTTCATAATTTGTCTTTTGTCGTTGTTAATGTAATTTTACTGTACGGTTTGTCATGCTATTTCGTACAGTATCGTTCCTAAATACTACCCCAAAGTGATTAGCTTTATGATTTATAATGGTAAAAATTTGTAACAATACATTTATAAGCGACTCAGTGAGGCTTTTTATTGATTTATACTTCACTGCATAAGACCTAACCATACTTTTTTGTAACAGTTGCTTACAAATGTCACGTTAATGTTTCATTAAGCTTTGGTATCATGGTGTTAATAGTAATTTGGGAGTAATAAACAGATGCAAGGTAATGTACTTAGGTGGATTTTTCCGTTCGTAGCATTAACATTAGGTGTGGTTGGTTTTGCTGCAATTAATGCGATTGCAAAAGAGTCAGATAAAAAAGAAGTCATAGACACTCGTCCAACGGTGCAGGTTGAAGCTGTTTCCGCTAACAATCATCAAGTTATCATTAATAGTTATGGTGAAGTGCAGCCGCTAGAAAATACCCAGCTTTCAGCGCAAGTATCCGGTGAGGTAGTTAGCTGGCATCCAAGCTTTGTGGCCGGTGGGGTCGTGGGTCGTGGCGAAATCTTATTTACAATTGAAAAAGATAACTACGAAGCAGCAGTACTGCAAGCCGAGGCTGAACTTGCCCGCGCGCAAGCGATGTTAATTGAAGAGCAAGCGCAAGCTAAAGTAGCAGAAGACGAAGCAAAACGTTTCCCAAATAAAGCGCGTACAGATTTATTTTTACGTAAACCACAAGTGTTGAGTGCGCAGGCATCGGTTAAATCGGCCCAAGCTGCATTGAAAAGGGCACAACGCGATTTAGATAATTGTGAAGTGAGCGCACCATACGATGCACTAGTGGTGAGTCGTAATGTAGGTGTTGGTCAGTTTGTCACTATGGGCGCTCAAGTTGCCGAGCTGAATAATATTGAAACCGCTGAAGTGATTATTCCGATCGCTGGCTTTGACAGTGTGTTTTTACCTGAGCGTGTTAAAGGGGTAACTGCAACGGTTATTAAAACAGGATTAAATGGGTTTACTCGCCAAGCAGTAATAGACCGCGATTTAGGGATTGTTGATAACGCGACTCGCATGAGCAGTTTAGTAGTAAGAATTGAAGATCCTTATGGGCTTACTAATCAGCAGCCTGCAATTAAATTTGGCACTTATGTACAAGTAAACTTTGCTGGCACTATGCTCAATAATATTTATCGTTTACCGCAAGAGTTAGTAAATAACCAAACCGTGTGGGTAGTCAATGATGAGCAACAGTTAGAGCCGCGTAAGGTGAAAGTAATTCGTGAAGAAGGTGAATACTTCTATATCAGTGATGGCTTAGAAGCCAACGACAAGCTTGTTACTACCTTGCCGGAATATCCACAAAAAGGAATGGCAGTAAAAATAGCCGGTTTAACAGAGACTAAAAGTACAGATGCAGCAGAAAACGCATCCACTGAAAAACTTTAAGGTAGGGTGAGTTATGAATAACACAGAACAGCCCAATACAACCAAACAAACAGGGTTAATTGCTTATTTTGCTAACAACTCTGTTGCAGCCAATTTGATGATGTTTTTTATCATTGTCATGGGGCTTATAAGCTATTTTACTATTCAGCGACAAATGTTCCCCAATATAGAAGTTAACTATATTACTGTAAATGCAAATTACCCTGGGGCGTCGCCACAGGAAATTGAAGAAAGCATCTTAATAAAAATTGAAGAGTCGTTAAAAGATATAACTGAGATAAAAAAAGGGGTGTATCGCGCTTTTCGTAATGGTGGTTCTGCCAGCCTTGAAATTAATACTGACGCAGAGCTCACCGACGTTCTCGATAAGGTCAAGCTGCGAGTAGATGGTATTGCAACTTTTCCAGCGGGAATGGAGCCGGTTACCATTAGCCAAATAGAGTTTCGCCAAGATGTAATTGGTATGACGCTCGTTGCCGACCTACCGCTAAATGAACTTAAGCCAATCGCAAATCAGGTTGAAGATGAATTATTGCAGTTATCGAATGTATCTTTAGTGGTAAATGATGTGCCACTGGATGAAATTGCCATAGAAATAGAGCCCGACACACTTCGTCAATATAATTTAACCTTATCGGATGTAGCGAACGCGGTACGTCGTTATTCGGCTAACTTTTCAGCTGGGCAATTAAAAACTGATGCTGGTGTTATTTCGGTTCGAGTAGAAAATCAGTTTTATTCTGGTGAAGAATTTAGGCAAATTCCGGTAAAAATTGGCGCGAACGGTGCCAAAGTGTTGTTACAAGATATTGCTACCATCAAAGATCAGTTTGTTGAAGGTGAGCGTTACTTTAAATTTAATGGCGAAAACGCGGTTTATTTGTCGGTAAAAGCCACCGAAGATCAAAACATTATTCCGGTGGCCGATTCAGTTAAAGCGTATATTGATCAAAAAAATAAAGAACTGCCATTGGGTGTTCGTATAGAGCCACTAATGGACTTTACTTATTACCTAAATGCACGCTTAGATATGATGAAAGCTAATTTGCTGCAAGGTGCAATTTTAGTTGCTCTTATGCTTTCGTTATTTTTACGTTTTAAGCTCGCACTGTGGGTAATGATTGGTTTACCAGTGTGCTTTTTAGGTGCGATGATGCTGATGCCATTATTTGGTATCACGATTAATATTGTGTCTTTATTTGCCTTTATTATGGTGCTGGGGATTGTGGTGGACGATGCCATTGTCATAGGTGAAAGTGCTTACACCGAAATAGAAAAAAAAGGCGGTGGTGTTGTTAATGTGGTTAATGGCGCCAAACGAGTGGCAACCCCTGCTACCTTTGGTGTACTAACAACCATTGCTGTGTTTGCGCCATTTACGCTTTCAAGTGGCCCTGAAAGTTCCTTTTTTATAGGTATTTCAGTGGTGGTAATTTTATGTTTAATATTTAGCTTGATTGAATCTAAGCTGATATTACCGGCACACATTGCGCATACTCACTTTTCTCCTATTAACCCTGATGGCTGGCGAGCGCGCTTTAATAAGCGCTTTTTTGGTTTTGTAAATGGGCCGTATAGGCAGTTTATTGTTACTTGTATAAAGTGGCGTTGGACGGTGCTATTTAGTTTTGTTGCGCTATTAATTTTCACCTTTGCGTTAATATCGTCTAATCAGGTGAGAATGATCCCATCACCTAAAGTGCCGCATGACTTCCCGCAAATTAATCTTGAGATGAACGATAACGTATCAGACATCCAAACGATTAATGCTATTCGCCAAATCGAAGCCATGGTGCTTGAAATAGATAAGCAAACAGCGCGCGAAGAAGGGCAAAAAATGATTCGCGATGTATTGGTATTTAATCAAGGTCGTACAGAAGCGCAACTACTGGCGCCATTGGTTGATGAAGATTTACGCCCTTATAATGCCTTTGAGCTTTCGCGCCGCTGGCGTGAAGCTATGCCAAATATTGCAGGTGTTAAATCGCTAACTATTCAGGATGATGTTGGCGGTGGAGGCGGCGGTAGTGGCGGTGAGTTCGGCTATTTACTGTATGGCTCTGACATTGATACATTGAATGAAGCCGGGCGTCGCTTTATTGGATTATTGCAGCAACAAGAAGGCTTATTCGACATAAGCTCTACCATTGACCCTGCTAGCAAAGAAGTACAAATGAGCTTAAAACCAGTCGCTTTTGACTTAGGGTTAGATTTGGCCTCAATTGCAAATCAAGTCGGTGCGAGTTTTTATGGTGGCGAGGCGCAACGTGTTATTCGCCGCGGTGAAGAAGTGCGGGTGATGGTACGTTACCCTAAACTTACCCGTGAAGCGTTTTCATCGCTTAAACACGCGGTTATCACCACGCCACAAGGTAGGGAAGTGCTGTTAGGAGATGTGGTTGAGCTAACTGAAACCCCTGGTATTAGTTATATTCGTCGTGAAGGCGGTTATCGTACTGTTTATGTGTATGGCAACATAGACGAAGAAGTAATTGAGCCAGGCGAAGTGGTTAAGCAAGTAAAAGAAAATCTACTACCACAATTGTTGGACGAATATCCGAGCGTTAAGTCAGAACTAGGTGGCGCAATTGAAGAGCAGCAGGCACAAGCCGATGAGCAGTTACTGTTTTTTGCTGGTGGTATGATTTTAGTTTATATATTACTGGCCGTGCCGCTAAAAAGTTACTCACAACCATTAATTGTAATGTCGGTTATTCCATTTAGTCTAACGGGGGCAATATGGGGGCATTTTTGGTTTGGCTTAGATATTAGCTTAATGTCGGGCTTTGGTTTAATTGCCGCGGCAGGGGTTGTTATTAATGACTCATTAGTTATGACTGATTTTATTAATCAGGCGCGTCGTGCTGGTATTAGTATAAAAGATGCGGTTATTGAGGCAGGCTGTGCACGCTTTAGGCCGATACTACTTACCTCAATTACTACCTTTGCCGGCGTATTACCGATTATGTTTGAAACCAGTCTACAAGCTAAGTTTGTAATACCTATGGCGGTAGCACTTGGTTTTGCGGTTATGTTTGCAACACTGATCACCCTTATTTTGGTACCGTGTTTGTATATTATTTTAACCGATATAGGCGCTCTAATTAAACGCCCGTTCGCAAGTAAAAAGGTGAGTGTAAGTTAACATCACATATATCATGCAGCTAAATAAAAAAGCCAACCGTTAAAGCGGTTGGTTTTTTTATTTTTATGACTTTATACTTAAGTATTATTTTTAAAATTCAGTTGCATTCTTTTGTTTGATTGTTGTGACGTTGCTGATTACAATGGTTGATGTTGGTTAACGCATATTAGCCTACGAGCTAGTTTGCCTGTTGTAAGCCATATGATATGGGCGAGACGTTTGACTCTTTAAGGTGTTGCAGTGTTTATACATTCATCATTAACGTGTGGAGAATGGTTAACTATTGGTTGTCTTGGGCTGGATCAGTATAGCCAGCTATTTGTTGGTGATACGGTTAGTGTGAGCTTTTACGATGAGCATGGCGAATTAACTCAGCTAGCGTTTGAATATGAAATACTTTCCCCAGAGCAGGGTGAACCCCATGCTTGGAGTTTGCTGGTGGTTGAGCATATTAATATGCATATTCCGCTGGTGTGCGCTGGCAGAATGACAGAGCAAGGATTGGTTGTTGCGTATCGACATAACAAAATATTTGCACTTGAAAGCAGTGGTATTTGTAGCGCGGTGGTCCATTTTAATCGCGCTGAAAAAAATAAAAAATTAGTTGCTGTAAATAGCCTCGGATACGACGCAATTTATCCTCAAAATGGTGATATGTATAGTGCGGGCACCAAAGTACTACAGCCAAAAACTGGGCATATATACCAGTGTAAGGCATGGCCATTTAGCGAGTTTTGCCGTGTAGATAAGCATAAAACTATGTTTGAGCCTGGAGTTGGCGAGAGCTGGACTATGGCTTGGCAGCAAATACAGTAAATCAACTTCCCTTAGGTATAACGACAACAATAAAATGCACGTAGTTTTTAGTTATCGAATTTATACCGCTTTAGCCCACTCAACTATGAGTGGGCTTTTTTATTTTTATGATAAACTGACCGCCATTGTTATTTTTTAAGCGGTTTTTTTGTGTCTTCTTCTGATTATTCTTTAAGCTTATTGCCTAATTTTCCTATTGCTAAAAAGCAACCTTATGTGCTGACAACTCACGCAAAAACACGTAGTGATGATTATTATTGGATGCGCAATGATGAACGACAAAATGCCGAAATACTCGCGCATTTAGCACAAGAAAACACCTATTGTGATGAGCAGTTAGCCCCTATTAAGCCATTACAAAGTGCATTATTTGAAGAGCTTAAAGGCCGTATTGTAAAAGATGATAACACTGTACCGGTAAAAGACGGCCAGTATTGGTATCACTCAGAGGTTCGCGGAGATGATGAATATGCACGCCATTATCGCAGTAGCAGTATGGCAATGGCTAATAAAGTGTTGCTACTTGATGTGAATGAACTTGCTAACGGCTATGAGTTTTATGAGCTAGGGGAAGTGGCGCTGAGCCCCAGTGAGCAATTAATGGCATACTCTGAGGATACCGACGGCAGACGTATTTACACTGTTCGCTTTAAAGATTTAAACAACGATAAAATGCTCGACGATGTACTTGAAAATACCGAGGGAGAGGTTGTTTGGGCGAACGACAATCAAACCGTATTTTATGTAAAAAAGGATTTAAAAACCTTATTGGGTTATCAAGTTTTTAGACATGAGCTAGGGAGTGAGCAAGACCAAGATGTGTTGGTATATGAAGAGCAAGACAGTAGCTTTTTTATGGGGTTGGGTAAAAGTCGTGATGAAAGCTTAATTATTATCGATTTAGCAAGCACAGAAACTAACGACATGTGGATACTTGATGCCAATCAACCCCATGGCGAATTTACTGCTTTAATGCCGCGTGAAGAGGGCCATGAATTTGATATTGATAAGCTCGGTGATACTTTTTATATAGTGACTAACTGGCAGGCTAAAAACTTTAGATTAATGACCGCGACAAGCAATACCATTGCTGATAAAAACCAGTGGCAAACACATACCCCTCATCGTGAAACTGTATTATTAGAAGGCGTTGAACTATTTAACGACTTTTTAGTGCTTAGCGAGCGCGAACAAGGCCAAGCACGCTTTGTTGTGGTTAATCAAAACGCCGAGCGAATGAACCTTGAGTTTGATGATCCTTGTTATTACGCTGCTATTGCCATGAACCCAGAGCCAAATGTAGCTCATGCACGCATTTACTATTCGAGCTTAACGACTCCCGGCTCGCTTTATAATGTTGATTTAACCACCGGTGAAAAAACCTTACTTAAACAACAAAAAGTACTCGGTGATTTTAACGCAGAAGACTACCAGTCAGAGCGACTTATGGTAAGCGCTCGAGATGGGGTAAAAGTACCGGTGTCGTTGGTTTATCGTAAAGATAGCTTTAAAAAAGATGGTTCAAATCCGTTGTTTCAATATGGTTATGGCGCGTATGGGATCACCATAGATCCTAGTTTTTCGAGTACGTCACTTAGCTTACTCGACCGTGGCTTTGTCTATGCGATTGCGCATGTGCGTGGTAGTGAAATGCTAGGGCGTTCATGGTACGAACATGGTAAAAAACAGCATAAACAAAATAGCTTTAATGACTTTATAGATGTAACCGAAGCGCTCACTGAGCAAGGGTACGGCAACAAAAGTAAAGTGTTTGCCTCTGGTGGCAGTGCTGGGGGGTTATTAATGGGAGCTGTGGTAAATCAAGCGCCTGAACTTTACTGTGGAGTGGGCTGCCATGTGCCATTTTTAGATGTGCTCACCACCATGTTAGATGAAAGCATTCCGCTTACAACAAATGAGTATGATGAATGGGGTAACCCAAACGACCCCCATTTTTACGAGATTATTGAAGCGTATTCACCGTACGACAATATTAGTGCGCAACATTACCCCAATATATTGGTGACAACCGGCTTGCATGACTCACAAGTACAGTATTGGGAACCAATGAAATGGGTGGCTAAAATGCGTGAATATAAAACCGATGATAATATTTTAGTGTTTAAAACCGACATGGATGCAGGGCATGGTGGGGCATCGGGTCGCTTTAAGAGCTTAGAAGAAAAAGCGCTAGAAATGGCCTTTTTTATAGCTTTGTCATAGCCAGTATATGATTATCACAAAAAAGCCTCAGTCATAACTGAGGCTTTCTATTTTTTAAAATAACTTAATCTAGGTAGGCTTTTAACATCCACACTAGTTTTTCTTGCTCTTTAATGTAGTCACTCATTAATGACGCGGTACCTTCATCATCAGCTTCAGCGGCTTGTGCAAGAATATCGCGCTGCATTTTAATTAAGCTGCTGTATCCGGCCAGTAAGTTTTCTACTGCGGTAACGCCATCGCTGATCCCTTTTGCTTCTTTAATTTCACTTACTTCTAAGTAATCTGAAAACGCATGTAGCGGTGCACCATCAAGCGTTAAAATACGTTCTGCGATTTCATCTACTTTTAATAGTAGTAAGTTATAAATTTCTTCAAACTTTAAATGTAATTCAAAAAAGTTTCGGCCTTTAATATTCCAGTGAAAACCGCGCGCATTCATATATTGAATTTGATAGCTGCTTAAAAGCGTATTCAGTGACTTAATAATATCTTCACTTTTTGTACTGTTTAAACCAATTGCATTTACTTGCGACATACCTTGCTCCTTAAATAACCGTTTTTATGAATTTTCACATATTGCTCAGTAAAATAAGTATTGCTCATAATCGTCTATGAATAAAATCGTTTATACATATTGATGCCATAGCTAAAAGCTATCAGCGTATCTGTGGTTTTATAAATGAATTAACTAACGCTGTTCAATAGATATGGGTTGTGTTTATAAAAATACTACCTTGAGCAGCGAAATTGTTTATTTTGTGAGTACAAAATATGATCTAAAACAAGCTTTTGAAAGGCTCAGCACAGACTTATTTTATTTATTGATTTAGGTCAAAAAACGCGCACAAGTAAAGCGCATAATCAATATAACCCAACTTGATAGAGAGTACTTTATTAAGTTAAGGGGCTACTTGATTAGATGCGGAGAGAAATAATGGAAGCTAAAACACGTAAAGAGAATAAAGCTGAACTCATCGTTATTGGTATTGCTTTGGTCGCGTTTGTTGTTGGATTAGTTGCGCACTTAGCGGGTGCGAGTTTTGCAAACTCTGATACCTTTGGTTATATCGCTGCACCCATGCCGCTGGTGTTAGGTATTATATTTTTGATCAGCTATAAAGTGGCCGCTGCAGCTGAGGACTAAATGTCCTCGTTCAAGCGCTCAAGAATATAATTAACGACTTGGCGAGAGTAAATCATACTGGTATGGCTTAAATGAAACACCTTGTGTTCAGCCATACCTTTGAGTTTGGTTTCATCTAGTAATACGGTGCCATCAGAGCGGCTGCCTTTTACAATGAGTGGCATTAAGCCAATCGGTAAGTCGCCGGCAATGCTATATAGCTTGGCTTTAAAAGGCCAATCACCATTTTTTGAGAGTAAAAATTCAACACTATTTTTTAATAATAGCTCAAACCCTTTTTGTTGCATTTTCTCAGCAATATGACTGCCAGTATGTGGCGTACCTAAGGTGATCACCTTTTCAACATGGTGACTTGGCGCTGAGTTTGCTTCTAAGTAGGCGCGGGCAACTAAGCCTCCCATAGAGTGGCAGACTAAAGCAGAAGGCTCATTGCTAATAAACTCATCTATTTGCGTAAAAATAGCATCTCGATTAGGGTCTCGAGTATTGTAGGTTAAGTTTAAAACTTTAACCCCCGACTCTTCTAGACGCGAACATAACGGGCGCATAACCAAGCCAGACATATACAAGCCATGTAAAACAATAACGCGTTTAACTTTCATACGCCCCCAAATACCAATTTTATTAAAAACATGATCATTCTAGCGTATTAAATAATCCGCTACCTGCGTTAAAAATTATTTATATAGAGCAACTATATGTCATCATTTTCGCCTTGTTATCGACTTATTTCTTTGTCGCTATAATGGATAACTAATTTAATGCAATTGGTATAACCTATTCTAATTACATTAATTGCTGAGGTTTTATCTCAATGTTAGTGGTGTCGGTATTAACCCAAACTTCACCATCTTGAATGGTAATAGCCAATTTAATATTACGATCAACCAACGCAGCTAATAACTGAGTAGCAGCATAATCAAGGCTAAAAATGCTTAAGTTTTTAAACTCGTACAATTTAGGCTGATGCTTTTGCCACCAAATAGCTTGGTTATTCTCGCCATAGGTATATAAAACTACTTTTTTAGCTTTATTACAGGCTTTTTTAAGGCGCTTTTCATCTGGTAACCCCAGCTCAATCCACAGCTCTATTTCTTCGCTGTAATTGACATGCCAAAGCTCCGGCTCATCATCAGCACATAAACCTTTAGTAAACTCTAATCCATCACAGCTATTAAGTGCAAACGCTAGTAAGCGGATCATCAAACGCTGCTCAGTTTCTGAAGGGTGTTGTGCCAAGGTTAAATTAAAGTCTTGGTATACGTGACGGTCCATATCGCTAAGCGATAGTTGCGCTTTAATAATGGTAGATTTGAGAGCCATAATATCTAATC
>UEXN01002385.1_pt1 | contig 13335 bp, 12 predicted proteins | sample 1796711 | NCBI WGS metagenome assembly UEXN01 (sample SAMEA4772470, study PRJEB27181) | metagenome | reverse complement strand
TGATACACCAAAGGGAGCTTCAGATAGTGCCGTAAAACCGAACATTCAGTTTATCCTTAGTCTAGTTGTTCATTTATTAGTTTCATTATTTGTTTATTGTATCTATTTATTTTAAATCTTTCATAGCTGTAAGCTAAAGAAGCTCTCGGAGAATGAACCTTTAGACCTAAACAGCTATCAGCAATACTAACCATAGGCTCTGTAACGGTAAACCTTTTAAATTTAACTTGTTTATTAAAAGTTAAATAAGCCATAGGTTCTCCTTCTTTTATTTCAATAGGATCACCTTTGTATATAGACGAAAAGCTAATTGGTCTAAACCATTTACTTATGTCAAAAGAACCTGCAACGCCAAAAATATCAGACTTATGCATAAACGGTGGATATAAAGTTAATATAGTTTCAGTAGGTGCAAACATACATAGATAAAAATCGCCTAACCACTGTATTGCATTTGGATGTTTTTTAACATCTTCTCCTGATTCATCTACCATTAACACATGAGGATCAGCAGAAGTATTAAAAACTTTATGAGACTTACCTTTAGTAATCTTTATAAGTAAGTCGCAAGGGGCGTTTATTACGTAATAATCTTTTATAGTATCAGCTATAGAAGGACACTGCAAAAGACCTGTTACGTCATACTTAGCATACTCTTTTTTTATAGACTTAGTTAGTCTTTCAGGTTCATCTAGCAATATCCTGTAAGGGTGTTTGTAGTGTGATCCATATGCTACTATATCCATCTTGGGCCTTCAAACCAAGCAACTAAAGAGCATCTTGTACCTTTTGTTACAGGAGATACTCTATGGCTTAGATAACTAGGAAAAACAAGTACAGTACCTTTTTGTCTAATTTTTTCTTTGTCAGGGTTTTCTACATCTGCAAAACTAAAGTCTCCACCTTCATAATCTGCAGAATTACTTAATTGAACTGTTACACTTAGCTTCCTATCAAAAGCAGTTTGAGATGACCAATTTGTATCAATGTGCCAACCATAGTGGCCTTTGTGTTCAGCATGATACAGAGTATATTGTATGTCTGCATAGTTTTCTACTCTAAAACCAAACACATTTCTGTTAGCATGTTGAACAATATCCCACAAAAGGTCTTGAAGTTCTTTATTGTGAGATAACCAAGCAATCTCACTAGACCTAACTTTGTTGTTATCATTAAAAGTTTTAGCTTTACTTAATGTTTCTTCTTCAGCTAAGTCATGTATCTTATTTACAAAAGATTCATCTACTGCGTTTTCGTATAGTTGCCATAGTGGTCTATGCATAGTATTCCCTTAAATTAAAGTTAGTGCCGATCATATTTCCTATATGTCTGTCACTATTACTATATACTAAAACTTCAGGGTCTTCAACTAAAAAATCACACGACTTGCAGTAATCAGGGAAATCTTTATTTCTATGTTGTTCTCTTAGTTTGTTATAGGCTTTACCATTCCAAACTTCTTTTAAAGTATTTGTACTTAAATGCCCTAATACTGCAGCTTCATCATTACCTAAAACCTGACAGCAAGGATGCACTGCTGCTGTATTACCATCATTACCTCCTGCCCTAACGACTACATCAGGAGAGAAAGGTCTTCCACATCCTGCTATCTTACCTTTTCTTTTATAGTCAGACTCATATACACCAGACCAATTATGCATACGCCAAATATCAACATTCATATTATCAAAAAGAGATTTATATTCTTCTACTTCTACTGGCTCATTATCGTTGTCTAGTATTAAATGATATGCTGCTACTATACAATCTTTATCTTTAGCATATTCCCGCATCTCTTTAGCATTTTGTATGACTAAGTTAAAGAAAGGGCTGTTCATCCACTTTTTATATGTCTCTTCGTTGTAACCTATAATAGAAAATCTAAAAAAGTTAAGCCCTGCATCAACCGTTTCTTTCATAAAAGACCCACGCATATTCTTACCATTAGAATATATGTAAGCCTTTGCTCCGTACTTTCTTACAATCTCAATATATCTTGGAAGGTTTCTATTTAAAGTAGGCTCTCCTGATCCTTCAAGGTTTACAATTTTAGTTCCATGCTCTACACACTCAGCTACAATATCCTCAAACTGACTTAAAGGCATTTTCCTAAGAAAACTTTTTGGTCTTTTCCCTTCTGATTGAGGACACATTTCACAAGAATAATTACAACCCCCATTTATTTCTATTACAGCACGTTCAATTTGCATGAAGAAAACCATTAATAGTTATTCTAGGTTCTTCTGTATTACATGCATAACTATGCCATGTTTCCCCTGTCATACCTGCAAAAATAAAAGCAGTGTTAGGTTTCCATAATATATCTTTTGAAAACTTTTTGTTTTTATCGTAAAGAGAAGTGCCTAAATTATCAACAGGGTCTAAATAAACAACGACAGACAAAACTTTTTTTGGGTTTTCATCATGTATAGGGTACTCGTATTTACCTTTAATTGCATTTAGTTCCCAATATGTGTTTAAAGTTAAAGCCTTTCTTCTCTTAGGAAAGTATTCTAATAAAGGTACTAAGTCTGGAAAGCTATATTCAAAGGGAAAGTTTATTGTAAATTTATTATGAAAACCGTATGGAGTTCTTTCTTTAATTACATCTTTTGTTTTTTGTGTAAGCTCTTCTACATTAGTAAAAAAATCTTCTTTTACTATATGCGTCCACGGCTCTTTATATATGTTCATGCCAAACCTTTGTTTTTTAAAAACGTTAATGAGTGCAACTCTTTGTCTGTCGCCCCATTTTTATATAGGTTAAGTCTGCGGTTTATTTTATCTTTAAAGTCATCTTTAGTTATATCGTTACATACAGTTCTGTAAAACCAATCAAACCATTTAATAGCTTTATCTTTACTTACTATAGGCACTTTAATATCTAAAGGTATCTCAGGTATTACAGGTACTATATCATTCATTTGAAAATTACGCATAGCAAAAGTTGGTATACTTTTAAGTACAGCTTTTAATGTTAATGCACTGTCAGCACTAAATATCATATCTGCTTCATTAACTAACTCTTCAGACCTGTAATTATCAACTAGCTCTGTATACTCAGAAATAACTCCTATCTTTTTTGCTACGCCCCAAAAGGCTTTATAGTTTTGATCACCGTTATGGGCAGGGTGTGTTTTAAATATTGTGTACCTTTTAGATTCTGTTGCCCACTTTAAAGCATGTAGTGTTTGGTGATAGTCTTTTGGGTACACCATCTGAAGTAGAAACAAATTATAAGGTCTTTGTTTTATAAACACTTGGTCAGGCTGTAAGTACCTATCGTTACCTAAAGTTTTAAAGTACTCATAGTAATGTTCGTTTGTGTCTGCGTTTTTATAATCTTCTGTAACTGGATAGTCTGTAAAATAAACACCTTTAGTAAATTTTATATGCTCAAAGTTTCCAAACCCACCACAAAAATAATAATCAGCTTTTATTTCAGGTTGTTCAAAACTAACACTAAAATTACCTTCTATTGAACCTAAACATTTTTGTACTATAGGTAATTTTTCTAATTTTCTAGGGTTATTTTTTCTAAGTTCTCCCCAAAGAAATGCTTGATTATTAAAACCTAAAACCAAAAGTGTGTCTTCCTGTTCCTGCGTAAACAGTGTGCCAAAAAAGCTGATCTGAAGGTATATAAAACTCTCTTACTGTCCAACCTTGTTCATCATAGTCTTCATGTATTTTATCTGTGTTATAGTCTTTATACCTAAAAATACCTGAACCATCACCATAAGTATAGTATAGTCTTTTTCCTGCTGTATCACTATTTGTATGCCAAGGTAATTGAGAGTTTGGTGGTAAATAATGAGAAGCACTACAATTAACAGCACCTAACGTTGATGCTAAAGGGTCTAGTGTTTCAAAATATTTAGGGTCAAGAGTAACGCCTGAACTATTTACTTTTATATCAAAGGGTGGGATAGGTCTTTCTAAAAAAACTTCTTTTGTGAGGTTTCGTTTTGCAATTACTTTTTTTATTTTTGGTGATTCTTCTTCTATAATATGTTCTAATATAGAGGTTATAAAAGTGTCGGGTTTATGTTTGTTAATCAAGGGCATTGGCTAGTCTATACAACTCCTGTTTTTCAGTATCAGTAATAACTCTATCTGCTAAAAACTGCTCTACCACAGTTTCACCACACTCATGTGTAGCCCACTCTAGTTGTTGTTTCCAATTTTCAGGGCGATCTAAATCAGAAAGAGGTGCATACATTTGAAGATAATCTATTAAATGCCGTTTGTATCTTTTAGTTCTTCCAAAAAGAACATTAGGTTGTATACCTATTGATCCATCATCTAAAATAGAAACAAAACTCCACTCATCATCAGGCATCCCTGTTGGTAGTTCTGAAAGCTCTACCATAGTAATACCATCACCTAGTTTAGCTACTTCACTATCTTTTAGTTTTTCGTTTTCGCATCTGTATGCAAAACTTTTATCTGCGTTAAAGTAATAAAACCATGCCATATTAAAAAGTCCTATATCTTTTTCTGTATTGAGTCCAAGAATAGGGGTTATCTCCACCCGGACCGCCATAACCTGACCCACTGTTTGTATCAAAAGAACAATAAAGCCAATCATTTGATGTAACCATAGGGTTATAACCACCCCCTGCTCCCCAATAACTTGTACTACCATAGTAGCCTGTTGTGGCAATACCAGAAATAGTAGAACCTCCTGATCCAGTAGGACCAGTTGGACCTGTTGGGCCAGTAGGACCAGTTGGTCCTGCTACACTGCTGTCTGCTCCTGTAGGTCCAGTTGGTCCTGTCGGTCCTGTAGGTCCAGTTGGGCCTGTACCACCATCATCACCATCACCACCTGCAGGTCCAGTAGGTCCAGTAGGTCCAGTAGGACCAGTTGGTCCAGTTGGTCCAGTTGGTCCTGCTGCAATAGCATTAGCAATAGTTTGCTTTTCCCATGCACTAGCAGTAACATCATATACAGGGATAAGATCAGATGATGCTGCATCTGTGCCTGTAGAAAAGGCAGTAAGGGCAGTACCTACATTAGCTGCATCTGTGACATCTGAAGATGCTTCGATACCGTCTAGCTTAGTACCGTCTGCTGACAAATCTCGACCATCTACAGTTTGAGAGCCAGACATGACAATATTGCCTGTTATTGTGCCTCCTGCTTTAGGTAAAGCTGCATCAGCAGTAGTACCTTGTGCAGCAGTTGCATAGTCTGAACTATCAAATGCTTTAACTTCAGCAAGATTAGTAACCTCACTGTCCATCAAAGCTCCTGCAGAAGTTACATTAGCTGTATCAGTTACATCAGCAGATGCTTCAATACCATTGAGCTTAGTGTGGTCTGCATCAGTAAATACATTAGAGTCTGAGGCTGCTTCTACTGCAGCCCTTATTTCGGCATTAGTTTGATCTGCCGTAGCACTAGCTTCAATACCATTTAGTTTAGTATGGTCATCATCTGTAAATACATTTGAATCACTAGCAGCTTCAATTGCTGCTCTTATCTCAGCATTAGTTTGGTCTGCAGTTGCACTAGCCTCAATACCATTTAACTTAGTATGATCAGCATCAGTAAAGACGTTACTGTCGGATGCAGCTTCAACGGCGGCTCTTATCTCTGCGTTTGTCTGATCTGCCGTAGCACTAGCTTCAATACCGTCTAGCTTAGTACCGTCTGTAGCAAGGTCACGACCATCTATAGTACCGGGAATAGCAATATTACCTGATGCATCTTCAAACACTGCTTTATCTGCAGGGTATGTCATAAATATATTTTTAGTACCTGCAGAAAAATCTACAGCATTATTAGAATTAGAACTGGCTAGGATAGTAGTTCTAGCTAAAGTATTACCACTACTAGTATAAGTACCAATACCTACTTCAAACTCATTATCATCACCTTGTTGCTCAATAGCATAGTATGTGGTGTCGGCATTAGAAAGGGCAGAACTAAAGGTTTTAAACTTAGTTACTGCCCCCCCTAAAGAGATACTACCTGTACCTGTAGTTGTGGTTGTTTCTTTAACCCTATCTTTTACGACAAGTGCCATAGTATACCCCCTGTTTAGTTTCTTTTAGGCGATACGAATGACTGCTGTAGATGCTCCTGCAGCAGGAAATTCAATAGTAAGATCACCTGCAGTAGCACTAACTGTACCACCAAAGTCGATTACTGCAATAGCTTTATTAGATGCAGATGAATTATAAATAATACAACCTGCTGCAGAAGTAGTTACGTTAGAAAATACTTCGTCTGCAAAATCTACTAAGGCAGTAGTTCCTGATGTGGTAATAGCAGCACTGTCAAGATTTTGACCCCCTGCACTGTAGTTAGTGCCTGTAGCCTCATCAGAGTTACCTGTAACATCTGAGTAGTTTGTTGTAGCTGCCCCATATGTTCCAGACATACCACTTTTAATTAAAGCCAGTTTGATTGTGTGAGTGTCTAAGTCATGTATACCACCAAGTAGCTCAGACTTAAAACTTGTACACATTGCTGTTGTGATTGCCATTTTTTAATCCTCTATATAGCAATAAAGAGGCCACCCTAAAGCAGCCTCTTTAGTTTGTTTTAATTATGCGAGTGTATCACGGTCTACTTCATTAGCAGTACCGTCATTACCCATATCAGAACAATCCATAAGAACTGCCCATACACGGAGCTTACCAGTAGTAACAGCACCACCTGAAAGGGTAGCAATTGTTACATCAATGTTGTCATTAGCAACAGCCATTACAGGCTGATATGCTGCAGGGTTCTGTGCAACTACTGCTGCTGCAGATGTAGCATCAAAACCATCAACAAAGGCATCAGCATCAACCATACCCAAGTCTACTGTAAAAGTAGAACCATCGGATGCAGTGTCAACTTCGATACCTGCATTCATAACCATAGTGCCTTTAGCTACTGCAATTACAGGAACGACATCAGATGCTGCAAGAGCAGAACCTTTGTCAGACAAAGCTGTAGCCAAGTTCAAAACAGTCTGAACCATGTACGGAGAACGGCCGGGGTTTTGGTTTCCTCGTGCCGCCTGAAGTGTATTATCACCTAGTGCCATAATCTAATCTCCCTTATGCCAGATTATATTTTGCAGTTACAAGAGCTTCTGGACGAAGAATCTTGCGACCATATAGATGCATACCACGAACAATGTCAGCAAAGCTGTCAGGATCACGATAAGTTTCAGTCTTGTTGATTTGCTCCGCAGTTGCGACAGCAGAATCATGTCCTGCAACAATAGCACCGAAGTTAGTATTTTGGTTTGCAGAACCTGTAGTTCCTGAACCAGTACCAACTGATGGCAAGTTTGAAGAAACATACACACGGAAACCGTGGAAGTTATTCAAAACCAAACCGTTACGTAGAGCACCTGAGTCTCCGTAGTCTGCATTAAGCAAACGTGAATCCTCATCACGCATGACTTCCATCATTACTGGGTCAATTACGAGCCAACGCCCTTGGGTGTCAACTTGTTGTTGATCCAACAAACGAGCCATACGAGATACAAGCATTGCAGGTGAGATAGTTGCAGTTGGAAGTGCTGTAGCACCGGGCAAACGAGCAGCAATCGGAATCGAGTGATCCCCTGCACTAGTAGTAGTAATGTTGGCGAATGAATCCTTACGGAGTTTCATTGTTGTCAACAGTTCGTCTGTACCTGCAGTTGTAACTGCTTTACTACCGTTTACTTGATCATTTACTGTACCTGCATTTGCATGAAGGGCAGTCTGCTTGTAACCTGCCAAGTAACCAAGAACTTCTTGGTCGTGATTGTCAGCCAAACGATAAGCTGCACGATTAGTTGCAAGATCCATAAAGTTCACATGTGAGTGAGCTTCTTCGATATCATCAATTTTAAAGGCAAAGTAATTAGCTTTGTCTATAACCAATGAAAAATCTTCATCGTCAAGATCTTGTGCATTAACCTGAGTTCCACGAGCATATGAGCTTACAGAAATTTCAGGTTCTTTGATGATTTTCACTGTGTCTCCTTGGGCAGAAATCTCCCCAAAATAGTCAGAGTTAGTAATATCACCACAAACAGTACTCTTGCGGAAAGCAAGCTGTACTTTTTTGGAATAGATCACGGAACTAAAGTTACCGTTAGGTAAGTTACCGTGTCCACTTGCTGTTGTAAAAGCCATGATAAATCCTCCTGATAGTTGGCTTTGTTAAAAGCTAATACCAATAAGAGGCTGTTACTTTTCTAGGGTGCATGTAGTTAAGGTCGGCCAACCTATAGATACATGGGCCTGTACTTGAACAGGTAGTTCTTCTAGTTTAGACTTTATTGAAATTTGGGATAAAGCAAAAGGTAGTCAAATGAGGCTTTTGCTTTATGTCCCTAGTTATACTATTGATTACATATTTGTCAATAGCTTATCTGGCACTGCCAGATACGTCATAGATAAATTTACCACTACGCATTGCAGTATTAATTTCATCTGAACGTTTCTCAAATTCTTTGTCAGACATTTTTGCTACATCTGACTCTCGAATTGTACCGTTAGCATCATCTACATCTACTTCCGTTTTACTACGTTTAGTAATTGGAGATGCTGCTGCTTTTTTATTTGCCTTCTTATCTTTGTTAGTAATTCCTTTATCTACTTTATAAAGATCAATTACACGAGATACGGAAGCTGCATCGTCTGCATTTTCATACAAGGCATCTTTAACCCACTTAGGTTGTTCATCTGCCCAATCATGGAAACCATCTGAATCTCGTAGCTCATCAAAGTCTGGATGATCTTTACGTATTTGATTCTCTGCTTTAACACGATAAGCTTCTGCTTGGGCATCGTCAAGTTCTTTTAAACGAGTGTCAGCTTTTTCAAACATTTCCTGTGCTTTTTTAGCAGCAATAGTTTCTACAATTCCTGCTACATCAGGATACTCTTTAGCCCACTCTTCTATATCTTCATCAGACTTAGGTGGGATAATACCTGCTTTCTTAGAGGCTTGCTGTAGGTTTGAGAGCTTTGTGTCCCATTCCTTTTCTTTCTGTTGCATGTGCCGTCTTAGATCACCATAACGTTTTTTGAAAGATTTTTCTTCTGGAGATAACGTTTCTTCTTTATTATTTGTATCGGCCTCTTTCGTTTCGGTAGTTTCTTCTTCAGTTGCTTGTTCTTCTTCTTCTGATTCAGATTCTCCTCGCCGTTCAGATTCAAGACGTTTGATCTCCTCTTCTTCATCTTGTATTTTTTGTTGGCGTTTCATATAGTTTGATCCACGTTCAACAAATCCTGCAGTCTTTGGGGTTTCCACTTCTGCTAGTTCAGGCATATCTTTCTCCTTATGTTGGGGTCAGCCGTAGCTGAGTAGCCTTATTATTATATGGTCTTATTTCTTTTTCATCAAGCCGCCTTTATTCATCGGTCCTGCTACGTTTCTTCCACCTTTACCAGATCCGACTCCAAGACCTGCTTTCATTTGTGCACCTGAAAGTTCTTTTTTAGTTTTTGTTGAAACTTGTTTTTTCTGTGCAGCTTTTTGAGCTTTTCGTTTTTGCGTAGCACTGGGCATACTAGATTGGAAAGTAGAAGTTTTGATTCGTGAAGTTTTATCTTCTTTTTCTTTTTGTTTTCTTTCTTGCATCAAACGTTCTGCAACAGAGGGTTTGTTATCACTACTGCTTGATGTACCTGAATTTGTGTTAGGTGTTACTACAGGTTTTGGGTCTGTAGATGTTACAGTAGCAGTTTTAAATAATCCGGGAATTATTAGTTTGTCATTAGCATCTAATATACCATCTAAGTTTGTATCAAGATCTGTCATACCTTTGTTAGTATTCCATGTTCCCGGTGCTAGAGAGTTTGCTGCTGTTTGGAACATAGTAGAAGAGGTATCAACAAAACCTTCTACTAAACCTCTGATCTCATCTGCTTCATCTTTCCTACCTGCAGAATCAAGTAGGTTTGCTGTTGCTCTCATTTTAGCAACATTACTTAAATCCTGAACTCCAGATAGAACAGACATTAGTCCTATGCCAGAAGAATCTTTTTGTTTAAACATTCCTTTAGCTTGCTCTACAGGATTTTCCCAGTTAATACTTTCGTACCAAGGTTTGCTTTCAACTTCAGGACCACTTGGTCCACCACTATCTTTTTTAGGTTCTTCTTTTTCTTCTTCTGGTTTTTCTAGTGTGTATCCTTGGGCCAGTAGTTGGTCGTATGTTCCCTTGTCTCTAGGTAGTACTAAAGTAATTGGTGTCCCATCAGGTGCATAAAGAACTACTACTTGTGTAGCCCCACCTGCAGTGGGATTAGCAGCAGGACCAAAAGTAGTAGAACCCAATGTACCAAATCCACTTGGATCAAATGTTGAAACTGGTGCTGCAGGTGTACCACCTTCTTGATAACCCATCAAGCCACCTTCATTCATGTTGGGTTGACCCATTTCCTGACGAATAAGCATTTCAAGTTCTTCATCAGACACAGTTTGTTGAGGGCTATCTACTGGTTGTCCACCTATTCTACCATCAACTTCCATTCCTTGCAAGCCTCTTTTTGCTTCCATTCGTAAATCTTCAAAGTATTTTACACCGAAGTATTGTACGACATCAGCAGGTACAACGTATTCACCTTCAGACAACTGTGCAGGAATATCATCTCGTACTTCTTTAGCCATAGATCCCGGAGGAATTTCATTGCCAGATACAGGATCTACTCTCATCCCATCATCTCTAAGTCCACCTTCTTGCATAAATGCCATCTTCATTTGTTCGTTCATCACTGTGCCTCCTTCGGCAAAATTACTTGCTACTTCCTCTGGTAGAAAAGATTTAAAAATAGGGTCAGAGTCTTTGTGGGTTTGAGCTATTTTGTATGCATCACCATCATAAGTAATCCTTCTTATAGCTGCAACATTATCTAATACATATAGAGAGTTATTTTCTCTAAGAGAGACTTTACCACCTAAACCCTGATTGCCACCAACAACATTTATGTACTGGTCTTTACCTTGATCTGTAATTCGACCCCCTGCATAAAATGTCACATGGTCTGCATTTCCGTCTTTCTTCCAATCAAAAATTACTATATCCCCTTCTTGGATATTTTCAATATTAACAGGTTGCCCATACTCTTTATATTTATTTGCTCTGAGTCTGTCATAAGGGTCTTTTGTTTGAAGTGTATCCGCATCCATTTCTGTAAGGATATGATGGACAAAAGCTGCACACCAAGCTTGTTCAGTAGGATCGTAACCTGAATCAGAACCTATTGCATTATCAAAAAACCCTTTAATAGTTTTTTGGTGCATAGGATTATCTTCATCTAAACCAGAAACAATTTTTTGTTTACCTTTAACTTGAGGTTGCTTGTCTTTTAAAAGATATCCTAAACTTAAAACCTTGTCTATTGGAGTACTTGTTTCGTAGACAGTAGGTAAACCTTCTGGTTTTGCTTTTGGTCTAAGATACTCTTCTACTTCTTGTTCTACTTTTTGTGGAAGTTTTAATTGTTTTGGTTTGTCAAGATTTACAGACTTAGGAAGAGTAGACATCTGTTCAGCTATATTTGTTTCCCTCTGTCTTTCCAACTCAGACATAGGCCCAACTGTTAGTCCACCCATGTTAAATCTAAACTGTGGATTATTGGGTAACTCAAAATCTGTAATATCTATTTCTATTCCTACTGAATCTAAATCAGCATAGTACTTAATACTTTCAGGATTTTTATCTTTAAATTTTATTTTACCGTCTGTTTCACTATTAAGTGTTCTTAAAACTTTTTTAACCCCATCGCCATAAGTATTTTTAGAAGCTTTTCTACTTAAATCGTGGGTATACGCCATTACTTTAGGGCTAGGTATGTATATTTTATTTATACCTTCAGCTTTAGCTTCTCTAATTACTGTAAGTAAGGATATTTTAATTGTATCTGATAGTGAAGCAGGAGATAAATTACTTAAACGATCTGACCTTTGATCTTTTATTGATGCAAACAAATTTACTAATTCTTCTTTTATTGAGTTTGATGATTCTTTATTGTATCTTCTTACAGAAGATTTTCCAAAAACATAATCACCAATAGTGTTTGCAAGAATATTATCAATTTCATCTAATTCTTCTATATTTCTTCTGGAAACTGAAGAAGGTTTTAAATTAAACTCAGATTTAATTTCCTCTAAAAGTTCTTTTTTATTTATCTCTGCTTTTTCAAACCTATACTTTAAATTTGAAACTTTCTCAACAGTTTTTCCTAACCCAAGTTCTATCGCCTGTTCAGCAGTGTCTATATCTGCAATAGAGTTAAAGTCGTAGTTGTGACTTTCTATGTCTTTTATAAATTTACTTGTAAAGTTTAAACTATTTTCTGGGCTATCTGCGTTAAAATGATAAGCAGTAACAAGCTCTAAAATTTCATCATTAAAGTAGCCCTTTATTTCGTCAAGTGACATTAAGCTATCTTTTGCTTCTTTAACTTTTTTTGCAGAGTCTTTGCTTGCGACTACATGTTTTTGTACCGCATCACTTTGAAGTTCTTCAACAAGAAATACTTTTTCTCTATTAACGATTTTACCTTTACCAATTTGGGGAGGCTCTTTAGACCTAGAAAAACTTTCGACAATACTACCTCTTATATGAGCTATGATAGCCCCATCTCCCCAATGAGTAACAGAAGATTCGTAAAAGTTACCTTTAGGGTTATTATTTTTAATAAGTATTTCTTTGTAATTTTGAGATTGAAAACCTTGGCCTTCAATGCTTAATGCTAATCTTTGTATATCTTCATACTCAAACTCTGTAGGAGTGTCTTTTACTACAACAGATATTCGAGGAACATTTCTATCTACAATTTTTTGTAAGTCTCTTGAAGTATATTTTTTATTGTCATCTAAATTTTCTAAAAGACCTGACCAATACAACTCTGTTTTATTTATTTTTGGTGCTCTTTTCTCAAAAAACTTTTTAATCTGAAAACCAGACATGCCATCTTTACCAATAGCAAGGTTATCTAAAGAACCAAGAATAGAACTTTTAAAATCTGCTGTATCTCCAACCCTTATACCTGCATAATTCATTTCTCTGACTAAAGGGTTTGTTTCTTTTTTAGGTTTAGTAGGTTTTATTTCTGAATCCATATACTCAGCAATATCATCAAGATTTACACCATCTTGGTCAACTACCTCTGCACCAACACCTACGGTAGTAGAACGTTCTGTTGGTGTACCTTTTAAAAACTCTGTGTCACCAGTAAGCAGTGCTTTAGTCTGACCAACCACATCAGCTTTAACTCCACTAGGTATAGCAGATACTGCTGCCCTAGCTGTGACTGTACCTGCTTTAGCAGCAGGTATTAATTCTAATGCTGTAAGTGCATCACCGAATACAGCTTCTT